>Ga0154573_123_pt1 | contig 177050 bp, 173 predicted proteins | sample RifGroF2_FD_116002 | JGI IMG/M metagenome (GOLD analysis project Ga0154573, IMG submission 116002) | Omnitrophica WOR_2 bacterium GWF2_43_52 | reverse complement strand
GCAAAAATTGGGGCTCAAGAGGCGCTCCAGGGGAAGGTTTTCGAAACAACTCCTCTGCCCTTTTGTGTCAAAATCGCTGATTGACTCCGCTTTTCGTAATCAGAAAAGGATTTTGCAAAATTTCCTTTTGAGGCATATGCATTTCCTCGATGGACGTAGGCTTCATAATAATTGGGATCGATTTGAATCGCAGTATTAAAATCAGAAATAGCCTGATCAAAATTATCCATAGATGCTCTGGTAACGCCTCTATTATTATTCGGCCTTGCTTTCCGGGGTGATTTCCTAACCGTATCATCCCACAAACTAAATTCGTCCTTCCAATCAAAGTTTCTGGTATAGGTTAAAGATGAATACCAATTAACTAATAGAACTAATATCAGAATCATAATTTTTAAGCTTTTTCTTCCAAGGAAATAATACAGACTGCTTGCCAGAAAGAAGCTAAAACCCACCATTGGCAAATAAAGCCTATGTTCAAAGATTACATCTTTAATAGGAACGATGCTTGATTCCGGTAGAATTGTCACAAAAAACCAAAAAATACCAAATGAGATTAATCTGAATCTGCAAAATATACGAATCACTACAATCAAAATTGTGATTAAAAATAAAAGGCTTACGAAAGTAGGCAAAACAAATAAATTGTCTGCAATAGGGTAATCATAATCCACATTTTGATATAAAGGCGCAAATAGAAGCCGAATGTAGGTAACTATTACTCTAAACTGAGTCAATAGATAGTGCCAAGGAGGAATATTTGCAATGGGTTCAGATATTCGCCTCATTTCTATAAAATCTGCCGACTTTGTCACGAACATGATAAAAGGTATAATGGAAAGGGCAAGAAAATAATATACTAATTGCTTCCGATTTATATCTTTTCCTGTCTTCAGGAAGCAGAATTCATATAATAAGATTGCGAATGGCAAAGTAATGGTCATCTCTTTTGAGAAAAAAGCCATGATTGTAAGCATAAGCGAACCGACAAAATAGAACATCCAAATAATCGAATTATTCCTATTATATTGTACCTGCCTCGATTTAACATATAAAACAAGTGAAAAGAGATAGAACAACGTGCCTAAAGAAGCTGCTCTTTGAATAATATAAGTAACTCCTTGAGTCTGAATCGGGTGCACTAAGAAAATTAAACCAATAAAGAAAGAAAGGAGTTTGGCATGTTTGCTAATTTCGTCATTTTTTATGAGCGGTGCCACAAAAGTTAACAGAGAAAGCCGCCAGACTAAAGCTGCCGATAATAAATGAACAATGAGATTAAATAAATGGTAACCAAAAACATTAAGCTTATGGAAATGATAGTTTATAGCAAGCGAAAGATAGGTAATGAATCGATTCGGCCAAAAATTCCAGATGGCGCTTAGATTAGCCAGATTCCTTATGCTAGAATTATTAATGATAGAATTCTTGTCATCAAATTGGAATGAGCTAAAAAAAGTATTGGAATAAATTAAGGTTCCCAGAAAAATAAATGTAACAATCACCAATAAATTATAATTTTTATTAATAAATTTACTTTGCATAAAAGTTAACTCTCGGTTTCTTATTATAAAATATTATACTATAAACAAAAGAGCGCCGCCTCAATTTTTCGACGGAAGGTACCTTCCGTCCTGTCCTTGAAGCAGCACCCTATCTCTCTTGGTGGAGCAGATGGGAGTCGAACCCACGGCCTTCGCAATGCGAATGCGACGCTCTCCCAACTGAGCTACTGCCCCATGAAGATAATTTTCGGTTCTTTCGTGAATTTTGTGGATATAGTGGTTTGCGAAACTAATAATTTTTTCGCTCAGGACGATTTTTTCACGGCAAAAGCCTCTCATAGTTTCGGCGACTGCGGAACTCGCCCCGCCGGACTCGTCGGGGCTCACACATCCTCGTCGTCCCGATATTGCTCCGATGATACTTAAAGAGCATCGGGATTCCCGAAACTATTCGGACTTTTTGCCTAAAATCGTCATTCGCTGCAAAAACGATTAGTTTCGTTATTGCTAGTGATTTTAACAATTCCCTTTTATTATCAAACAGTTACGCTGATTGCTCCACATTATTTACGAATGAACCTAATTTTATGATTATAAATTTAACACAAAAAGGCGGGATTTACAAGAATAATGAATTCCTTTAATGAATTGATTGGGCACGCGCGGCAACTGTTGTATTCAGGACTACCGCGGGATTGGTAACACTTTCGCCGGCGGTTGCATTACGCATTGCGGTCACCGATATAAAAACCCCTGAGGCATCCGGAGCGATAGTAAAATTACAAGCAGTAATATTCCTTGCCAAAATTTGCTGGGGCCCCCAATTGTTGTTACACCTAAATAAAGGCCCTGCGCCATTATTTAGGCAATTCTCCATAGCAATGGTATAGGTCGCGGAATTGTATCTATACGCCACCCAGTCATCATCGCTATAATCCTCATACGACGGAACCCATGGCGCTGAAGGATTATCTAATTGCCTTATTTCAATCTCAGGGCAAGGCGGCGTTATGCATGAAAAAGGATACACTAAGCCAGGGCTAAGGGTAAACCCGTATGCTGTGGTAATATTCTTTGCTATCATACCCACGATAGGGCTGATTTCATTTTGTATCCTCGCTTCGTAGTCAGAGGTTTTTAAGAAGTTACGCGAGGCGATATCTATTGCCGTAAGAGTCACTAATATCATGCCTATAAGAGTAATTGAAACAAGCAGCTCCATCAAGGTAAATCCAGCAAGGAATGATGCCGAGCCATGGCTGTGCCTCTCTAGTAAAGAAAGATTATGTTTTATATGCTTTTCCTTCATTTGCCTTTAGGAGCCAGAGAAAAAAACGAAAGGGTTTCCTTTTTTAGAGAAACCCCTTACGTTTCCTTCTATATTTTCTCTAACTGAGATTCTTTGTAAAAAGCCGTTGTTTTCAAGATTTCCTTCCCCTGCGCAGCTTCATTACTCCGGCTCTGTCCAGTTAAGCGTCATGGATACATTACGAAAAGAGGCATCATCAGGATTAGTCACGGTATAATTAAGCGTTCCATTCCAGGTGCTATTAAACCACACGGTTCCGCAAATATAGGGTTGCGTTGATCCTACACCCGCATAAAGTTCATTCGTGGATTGAGCCCAAGTATCCTGCCTTACAAAAGGCTTGAGTTCCTCAAACTTCTGACGGGCTACATTTACCGCGGCAATCCTGCGTTTTGCCCTCATGACATAGTTCTGGGCGGCAATAAAGCTGGCAAAAATTCCTGAAGCCCCAATAAGAATAATGAGCAACGATATGACAACTTCTACCAATGTTATGCCCTTGCGATTCAATTTTATCATATGTGATTAAGGCGGGCATATATTGGAAACACAAGTGCCTGAACATGTCGAAATGCATTGGGGATCGGCCAATGAGGCATTTATCCACCACACCCGCTCCCAACCCGTTCTTGCTGTTCTATTTGCCGTCGCATTAAAATCTGTTACAGGGGCGCCTATAGAAGTAATGTTAAAATCCCAAGCTTCGGAAGCTACGCTTAGTGTTAGGTTCTCATTCAAAGCATTTAAATCAACGGTACCGGAGGGTGGATAATACACTCCTATTTTCACCCTGTAGATTTTCTCCGCCGCTTGAATTAGCTTCAAGGTAACCTTTGCCTCCTTATCTAATGCCCGTTCCCTGGTCCTCACAAAACTAGGAATTGCCAGAAAAGACAATATCCCTATAATTATTAACACTACCAGAAGTTCAATTAAGGTAAAGCCTTTTAAAAAGCAAGGAATTACACTTTTTTCATTGTTACCAATAAGATTGCTTTTCACGATAATACCACTCCTCTTACACTTTTTATTTATTAACATATACTTATTAAGGGGCCGGCGGCTGCCTAGATGCAGTGTTAGACAGTATCATAACGCCTGTTTCGTTTACTGTTATATTATAATCGCCATAATTAGCATTTACTGCATTTTCTGTGGTTAAACGAGTAGCTGTAGCTACTGCTGCGGCAGTAGCGCCTAAGGTATAGCTAAAATATTTAGCGTTAGGGGTGGGATCATCCATATCCAAATCAGCAAAATCTGTCGTATAGCTACCAGGGTCGTACTCTAAATAATACCGTTTCTGGGAATCAAGGAGAAGGCCTAAATTAACCACTGCCTCTCTTTGACGGGAACGTTCCAACGCGCCCCAATACGAAGGGATGGCAAGAGCAGCCAAAACCCCAACGATTACCACAGTAATCATTATCTCTAATAAGGTAAACCCCATTAGAGAACTACGCTCTCTAACGGTATGCGCTGATGGAGATTTAATGCCACCATCAGCTTCTTTATTTTCACTACCGGCTTCGTCGGTGGCTTTCTCTATCGGGGTAAACGCCCTCTTTGTTCTCATACAAAATCCTTTTACGGAAAAACCTATTAAACCTATCCTGCGGGTGAATTTTATTCACCCGCAGGAAAAACATAACCACGCTTTTACAACTTATCCCTCTTGCTTATTGATAAATAACATGCTGTGTCCAAGTATCTGCGGTTTGGCCACCCAAGTCAGTAACAAGCTGGATACCATAGAGCATACCTGTTGGCGCACCGGGCCCCTTTCCACTCATGACACAACGCGTAGCGTTAATTGTAGTAGTGGTAGGGATACTCCCAGTTATTGAATAATTAAAGAAATAACTGGGATTGGTGCAGCCTGTGGTACCAATATTATTAGTAACAGGTATGCCTGTTGCGTTTGTCACCTGAGCTGAATAAGCACCTAGACTTAAATTCCCCAAAGCCTGATAATAGGTTAATGCCGCTTTACGAATGTGGCCGATACTTTCCCTGGCCTCAGCGCTTCTTGATTTTTCCATCACCCTGGCATACTGCGGCAATGCCAAAGCAGCCAATATGGCAATAATGACTACAACGGTAATAAGTTCAATGAGCGTAAAACCTTTTTTTATAACTCTGTTTTTCATTTTGATCTCCTTTCCTCCATCATAGATATGCTCTTATAACAATGACTATACCTCAACACTGAAACTCAGGAATTCACCTCCCCCCTTTCATATTTTAGCATTATACACAATGTTACTTTCCTCCGCTTACATTTGCTATCTGGAAAATAGGTAAGAACATCGAAATAACCATGCTTCCTATGACCAATCCCATAAACAGTATCATTACCGGCTCAAACATAGTGGCAATACGCGTAATTTGCGTTTCAAGGATTTCCGCGTAAAAAACCGCGATTTTCTTAAACATCTTATCCAACTCACCGATTTCTTCCCCTATGCTTACCATCTGCGTAACCATGCCCGGGAAAAAACCGGTTTGTTCCATTGGCTGCATCAGTGGCTTTCCCTCGCGCACCCCCTCCTTAACAGTTTTCACCACTGCTTCCATAATCACATTATCCGATGCCCTCTCTATTATTTCCAGGGCATAAATGATGGGAACCCCTGCCTCTAAGAGGGTATTCATGCTGGAACAGAATTTTTCTGTTTCACGCAGGCGGATAAATTCTCCCAGTAAAGGAAGCCTCAATTTAAGATTATCAAAGGCGCGCTTGCCATCACGCGTCTTAAGTGACATCCTTACACCATAAAGTATACCACCTATTCCTATAAAAACAAACCAAATTCTTTTTCTGATAATGTCACTTACAAAAATCAGGATTTGGGTAGGTTTGGGAAGGGTGATAGCTAAATCCTTAAAAATCACGCTAAACCTTGGGACTATAAAGACGAGAAAGAAACCAACCGCTAATAAAGCCACGAACATAAGGACGAGCGGGTAGAGCGCTGCTGACACGATTTTCCTTTTAAACGCGGCACGGCTTTCGAGATAGTGCGCCAGTTTATCTAATACCAAAGGCAGGTTCCCCGAGGCCTCCCCGGTTTCAACCATGCCTACCCAAAGATTAGAAAACACAGCGGGGTTTTTGGCAAGGGCGTCGCGAAAGCTAAAGCCGGATTCCACATCACGCTTAATAGCCTGGATTACGTCGTAAAATTTCTTTGAACCTGCTTGTTGCATAATGACATCTATGCTTCTTAGAAGCGGCACCCCTGAACCTATAGCAGTAGCTAACTGCCTTCCGAACATAATCAAATCGTCTTCCTTGATGCCATAGTGGCTGAATTTAACCTTCTTGAAAGCATGGATTTGCGGCGAAAGGCCGCTTTTGCCCCCCCCCTCTTTTCTTACACCGGTAATAATAAGGCCCCGCAATTGCAAACGAGCAACTAAGATATCGGCATTTTCCGCTTCTTCGCTTCCGACAACCACTCTCCCCGAAGGCTCTCTTGCCGTAAAGCTGAATTTATTCAATATCTCTCTCCTTAGCTTAAGGTAATAAAAATCACCCTTACTCTATGCCCGCCATTACCGATAACACTTCTTCGATAGAAGTCAATCCTTTTTCCACCTTCTTCATCCCGTTTTGCAGTAACGTCTCCATGCCTGCCTCTATGGCAACCTTGCGTATTTCCTGAAATGAAGCTCTCTTACCAATCAACTCCCTTATTTTTTTATCAATAACCATCATCTCGATAATCGGTATCCTGTTTTTATACCCGGCGTTGTTACACCGTAAACATCCCTTAGCCCTGTACACTAAATCAGCTTTGATCTTGAACTCCTGGGCTTCTTCCCTGGAAAGCTCATAGGCTTCTTTACATTCCATACAAAGCTTACGCACTAAACGCTGGGCAACTACAATCAATAACGACGGCATAAGAAGATACGGCTCTATCCCTATGTCAATCAGCCTCGTGACCGCAGAGGGAGCGTCATTGGTATGGAGGGTAGAAAGGACCAAATGGCCCGTAAGCGCTGAGCGAATGCATATCTCCGCTGTTTCCACATCCCGTATCTCTCCTACCAAAATGACATCGGGATCCTGCCTCAAAAATGAACGTAACGCTGAGGCAAAGGTAAGGCCTATTTCCGGTTTCGCCTGAACCTGGTTTATCCCATCCAAATGGTATTCAACCGGATCCTCAATAGTAATAATATTTTTTGTAGGATCCTTTACCTCGTTAAGGGCCGCGTATAACGTTGTCGTTTTTCCGGAACCTGTCGGGCCGGTCAACAATACCAATCCAAAAGGAGACGTTACCGCTTTCCGAAATTCTTCCGACTGCTTCTGCTCAAACCCTATTGACGTGAAATCCAGAGGGACCCTGGAACGGTCAAGGATCCTCATGACCGCCTTTTCTCCGTAGATGGTAGGAATTATTGAAATGCGCAGGTCTATAGCCCTGTCTTCAAGGCGCACGCTAAAAGCCCCATCTTGAGGAAGGCGCTTTTCCGCGATATCAAGACGCGCCAGTATTTTTATACGAGAAACAATAGCTAAATGCATATGCCGCGCCGGAGGAGGGATATCGTAAAGTTTTCCATCGACTCTATAGCGCAGGCGGATCTTATTACGATAAGGCTCTATATGGATATCCGACGCTTTTTCATCTATTGCCTGGCGGATAATCAATTCCACGAGCTTGATAACAGGGGCTTCCTCCGCGATAGCCGCGATACGATCCAGGCTTAAGGAGGTATCCATTGACTGTTCGGATTCCACCGCCATATCTTTCAGGCCATAACTCTGGTCTACCGCGCTCTTAAGCAAATTAGATTTACCATAAAAACCTTCGGCAACCTGCAGGATATCAGACCTTGTCCCAATAACCGTAATAATTTCACAGTTAGTCATTTTCCTTAAATTATCTAAAAGGGTAAGGTCTAAAGGATCAAAAAGCGCGCAGGTGAGAGTATTTAATTTTTTCGAAAGGGGCAAGACTATATTCTTTAACGCGAAATCCTTCGGGATAAGTTCTTCAAGCCTCTGGTCATACGCAGGCTGCAGCAGCCCGCTTTTACTTGATATATAGGGAATATTTAATTGCTTGCCTAAGGCATAGGCCAAGTCGTCTTCCTTAACGATATCCAACCGTATTAATATTTCACCAATTCGGCCGCCTTCCCTTGTTTGTACCAGGATTACTTTATCAAGCTGATCCTGAGTGATTAAGCCTTCCTTAATCAACATTTCGCCAAGCTTATAATAAACGTGATAGGCCATGATATTTTTTAAAAATGCTTACTTCTGGATAGGGAAGCTTAAAAATTTTATGCAACTCAATGATAGCGTGACAGGTTCTTTATTACCTTACTCATGAAGCGTATGCGTATAGAGAGCGCACCTATTGCGCTATATTTCTTGCCACGTCATGCGCTCCCAGTGCTTGCGCGATAATCTCGCTTCTGTTTGCGCTTGCAAAAACATCCTGCTGACGTTCACGAAGCATGCTGGGCATTGAGGTATTCATCCCCTTAAGAGAAGAATCCTTGATGATTTTTGGTGTGATAAAAACCAGTATTTCGCGATCCTTGGTTCCCGTAGTATCTTTATGGCGAAAGAGCGCGCCGACAATTGGGATATCGCCAAGGAACGCGGTTTTGGTCTTGGCAATGGCTTTTTTATTACGCAACAATCCACCGATAATCACTGTTTCCCCATCTTTTACCCGTACGGTAGATTTAATACTGCGCTCCTCGACATCTTTGGTACTTTGATTTCCGATCTGCAAGCCATTCACCGCTTCTCTTATCGTAGGCTGTATAATCATGGTAATTTCACCGGTAGTCATGCCCACCTGGGGGGTAACTTTTAAAGTCACCCCTGTATCCGCTCTTTCCGCTGAAGTAGTAGAGGTTGAAGATGACCCTTGGCCTTGGGTCGTGGTAATTGCGCCTATGGCTTCATTAGAACTTAATTTCAATTCAGCGGTCTCATTATTGAGCACAAAAAGCTTTGGCCGGGCAAGGAATTTGGTATCAGATGCCGACTTTAACAAATCAAGCGTCAAGGTTGAACCTATCAGGGTTAAGATCGAAGGGCCGAACTTTTTTGCGTTATACGCTGCTATATCCCAACCTTCACCCGGCCCGCCAAAGGTACCGCCTTCAGGATCAATGGTATAGCCCTCCCCTGAAACACCTTTACCTGGGCCCCAAGGAAACGTCGTTACGCGACTCCCAGGCACGGTAAGCTGAAGTGGAGAGGTAGGCCATTGGATGCCTAATTTATCGACCTGATTCTTATCCACATCCAAAACCTCTACTTCAATCATTATCTGAGGGATAGGAACATCAAGCTTGGCGATAATCTGCTCAATGAGCCCAAATTTACTCGGCATATCGGTAATAATCATGCTGTTAGTAAAAGGATCCTCGGAAATCTTTCCGTATTGGCTGATTACCTTGTCCAAAGCATCCTTAAGCCCGTTGAGGCTTTGGCCAGCGGAAACCCCTGAACCGCTCGTACCAGCCCCCCCGAGCCCCTGGTTAAGCCGCGAATTACCCACCCGGATATACTTCAGAAAATATATCCTCGTATCTAATTCTAATGTGGGCTGCCCCCAATCCTTCACCACGAATATACCGCTTTCTTCATCAAGAATATAGGTAAGATTATTGATTTTAAAAATTTTGTCCAGGGCATCCTTAAGCATCACATTATCTAAATAAAGCGTGATTTTTCTTTCAGCTACAGCCTCAGAGGCTATAAAATTCATCCCTGACTGCACAGAGAGCATCTTTAAAACATTCTTCAAAGAGGCATCCTGCAAATCCATGGTGATCACCACCTCAGGCCTATCCGCCAATAATTCCTCCGCGCTTACCTCCATTTGCGCATAGCTGTCTCTAAGATAACTACACGCAGCCAACAGAGCGCAAAGAAAAATACCTAAAAATTGGATATATGCCTTATTTGACATTCTTACCTCCTTGGGTAGATTTTAGAAGCTTTGACGGCGCGGGGGAAAAAAATTCCTGCTTCTCAAACAGCATTTCGACACCGTCCTTGGTAATATTCTTAATAAGAGCGCCATCCACGATATCGCCCACACGTAAAACTTTTCCCTTGATAATCGCCTGCGGCACAGGGCCCCCGGAAACCAGGCTTTCCACGATAATCACAGGAGGAGGCTTTGGCGCTTCCACAGGCGCTTCCTGTATTTTTTCTTCTGGCGGCTTATCTTCCGGGAGCTGGTCTTGAAAAGGGTCCCTCATCTCTTGGCCAGCATCATTGTGCTGAGAAAAAACAATTCCATGTTGCATGCTAAAACTGATGCATATCGCTAAAAAAACAATAATAAAATTTCTACGGGTATTTTCCTGTTTCATTATTTTTTCAGCGATAGCTCGCTTATCTTCAATACCGCTTTCAAAACATCTTTTTTAAGATTTTTATCGGTTTGCATTGGCCGAGATTCTTCTTTCCTCAAGGACATTTCCTCAATCCTGATGATTCCTGGTTGAGACTCTGCCGCACTGATAAAGCTCGCTATGCTAAAGTAATCAGCCTTCAGCTCCATCGCAAAAGAAGAAACCACATAAACCCCCATATCCTGTTGTTCCAGAGGGTCAAGGAGCAAAACTTTTACTTTATGAGCTGTTGCAAGTTGATTAAGAGAGTCTAAATTTAAAGAATTATTGCTCTTATCATAGGGATCGCTCATTTGAGTTTTCTTTTCATGCAAGCCTGCAACTTCCTTAGCCACGGCAATTTTCTGTTCTTCTTGGGCCATGGCGTTTTCAAATTGCCGGATTTTTCCATTCTGTTCTTTATTAAGTTTCCAGGCAAAAGAAGAACCCACTATAAGAATAAGAAGAGAAACCACCAGCTCTTTTCTTTTTAATATATTGTTTATAAAATCGTTTAAGGGTCCCTGGGCATCATTCATCAACTAATCTCACCTGAAATCTCAAAACCAGCCACCAAATTTTTCTCTCTATACATATTATTCACCGGCAATAACTTCATATTGGTAAGATTTTGAACGCTTTTTAACTTTCTATAGAAAGCGTTTATTATTTCTCGAGCTGTATCGCTGTCTTCTGAAAATACCGCACCTTTTATTACTATAGATTGACGGCTATTCGCGAAGGAAACAGTAATATCCTCAATCCATAAACCATTACTTACCGCATACGGAAAAACATTTAATAGAGAAGCAATCTTGGACCTGCTCTTCATCATCTTCTCGATGACAGCAATGGTTTCAGAAGATGCTGTTTTCTCATTTTGAATCGCATCGAGGCTGTAGTCTTTTAAGGAGGCAGGAAAAACAACTCGCACTTCTTTTTGCAGCTGTTTTAATTTAGCAGTAAATTCCTGTATAGTTACTTGAGGCATAAGGTATGCCGCGACGAGCGCTACTGCCATTAACACTAAGGGGGTCCTCACTGCATATATATCAAATGAAATAGCTTTTTCATGTTTGGGAGGCGCCTCTGAGATAATTTCCTTAATATGCCTTTTTTTCGCGAGGTTTATTCTTAAATTTAAAACAACCGTATCTTTTAAGGCAAGCGCATAGGCTTTCAGCATATCTAAATCCTGCAGGCTGTTTATTTCATTATCTTTTTCCAATACGACAGGTTCTACTTTTATTGATAAATCTTCGCTTAAACCCGTAATAAGCCCTTCCAGAAAAGGCAAGTTCTTGGACAAAAAGAGTATTTTTTCGATATTAGGTACCGTAAACTGTCTTCTATAGTAATCCAAGGAAACGCGTATTTCGTTTGCCAGGCGCCCCCTAAACGATAACTCATCTAAATCTGAACCTGCGGGAAGCTTTATCTCACGGCTAAAGATAGGAAAACCTTGGTCTATAATCGTCACTTCTGCTTCTAATCCGTGCGCGACAACCAGCGCAAAGGCAATCGTAGTATCCATCTGCTGGAGACAAGACAGAATCCTTAAAAGAGCAAGGCTTGCAGGCTCGACTGCCGAAACCGCTAATCCTGCTTCCTTCAAAGAAGCACAATGAGTATCCATGCTGTTTTTCGTTACGGCAACAAAGAGCACATCCATTTTCCCTAATTTTTTATTTTCACGATACTGATAATCAGAGGCTAAATCGTCTGTTCTAAAAGGAATGTATTTTTTAACCTCAAACTGTACTCCCATATTGAGTTCGGATTTACTGAGCATAATCATCTGAAAGCTGCGGATAAATTGCTCCTGGCCTGATAGCCCTAACAATACTTTCTTGGCCCTTATTTTATTGTTATACAGAGCCTCTTTGAGAACTTCTGCCTTTCTCTGCTGGGGAGGAACACCCTGATCGCTTATATCGGCAAAAGACAACCGTACTTGAGAAACTATATGTCTGCCTTCAACTTCTACCAAATTAATATGTTCACCGCAAGAATATACTCCTAATTTCCTGCCGCTCATTTTAAATAGTTTACTTACTATAGCAGCTATCTTCATATCTAACCACCTTACACTAATAGTATTTTACCTAGCATAACGATTTCTGATGCTTACTTTTAAGCCAATTATCGATTTCTCGACGGTCAAAACGCCACACCCCTCCTACCTTAATCCCGGAGATCTTCTTATCATGCAACCAATTGTATATTGTTTGGCGGCGCAGCTTTAGGTAACGGGCTAATTCATCCACATCCATTAATTGTGCCATTACAATCACTCCTAAAACAGTCAAAACTTAGCATAGTTTAGTCACTAAGATATTTGTATATCATAATAGACTTACTCTGTCAATAGTTATTTAAAGCTTACAATAGTATGTATTAATTTCTAATATATTATAATAGATTTACTTGTACATAAGGTAACTAAAAAAGCACACTCTATCTAAACGATTTGGCAAATTCATATAAGAAGCTCAAAGATAATATCTGGCGAATTTGTAACTGTCAAAATATTCTAGAGAATCTTATATAAGAGATTAGAATGAAATGAGTTGGAGGGTGCTGCTTTGAAAAGAAAAATAATTTTATGAGGAGACACTTAATAATTAAGCGTTACATTAATAGCCAACAGATACCGTAAGCCTGCGGGTACTTTTCGGCCCCGTCCCAGGAGCAGCTTCTATTGTTACGTTTGCTAAGAGATTATTAATAACAGGGATTGCAACAGGAGCAGTGGTATCGGTCCAGATAAAAAGACCGGATGGCATAATGAACCCCGGCTGTCTAAATTGTTGCAGCATAAAATTAAGCGCGGCTTCTGCGGTATAAAAGGCCCTGATGCGTTTTATCTGATACTCGGTAATACGCGCCTGTTGAGTCATTAAAACAAGAGAAATCCCCGCAATTATTGTCATAACCATTACAAAAACAAGTGTTACCGCAAGTATTATTCCTTTTCGGTTATGATAATACATCTGGTTATCTCCTTAAGGAAATTTTATAATTAGTGCCATCAGGGCTTAAGATAATATGGCCTTCCCTGGCTAACCATCCTAAGCTCATAAAAAGAATATCCTTGGACTTATCAAGCCCCGATACCAGCTGAGTAAAGCTTACCTCGCCATGCTGGTCTAGGTAATGCCAAATATCTCCCGCGGTAATACCAATTTCGGTAATCATTCCCCCTCCTTTTCGCTGACTACGCCTGCTGGTAAAAAGCCTGCAAGAATATCATCAGCTATTTGTCACCCTTAACCTATCCTCTTTTCGCTCATTTAAGCACGGCTTATACAGCAGGATATTCATAGCAGGACAGTGCTCTTGTGCTTTTTCTTAAAATATATCATATTACGGAATTTAAGCAAGCTAAATTATGGTTCATTCGTAAATAATGTGGAACAATTAGCGTAACTGTTTGATAATAAGGGGAATTGTTAAAATCACTAGCAATAGCGAAACTAATCGTTTTTGCAGCGAATGACGATTTTAGGCAAAAAGTCCGAATAGTTTCGGGAATCCCGATGCTCTCTAAGTATCATCGGAGCAATATCGGGACGACGAGGATGTGTGAGCCCCGACGAGTCCGGCGGGGCGAGTTCCGCAGTCGCCGAAACTATGAGAGGCTTTTTGACGTGAAAAAATCGTCCTGAGCGAAAAAATTATTAGTTTTGCAAACCACTATATCCACAAAATTCACGAAAGAACCTAAATTATACCATCAAGGCAACCTTTTCTTAACTACTGTCAAACACTGCATTAGTTCTACCGCGTTAACTCATCGTTAATAGCCGCTACTCTTTCTAACGCGAATTTAGACTCCTGGACCCCGAGCGCGGCCACCTTTTCATATTCCTCAAGCGCCCCCTGCCAATGCTCCTGACTTTCCAATATTTTAGCGCGACGCAGCAAACCTTTCACAAATAAAACAGAATCTTCGCTGATAGCCGAGTATGCATCAAGTGCTTCATCCGGGTTTCCCAACTCCTCTAAACACTCCCCAATCATACATTGAATCTGCGGTTTATCGGCTCCTTCTTTAAGAAGGCTCGCGCGGTAATAAAAAATGGCTTCGTCACAATTTCCCCGTGATTTATAAAAATCGCCAATCTTGCCATAAAACACCGCTTTATTTTCTTCTATTTTCTGAAAAAAATCCTTTGCCTCCCTATGCTTATCTTCATTTTCATAATTACACCCTAACATATAATAGGCGTTGTTTAACAAAGTAACCGGCGCTTTATTCTTGATAAGCTCAAGGAGATAGCGCCTGCTTTTGTCATAGTGCTTCTGGCTCTCATAATATTCAGCAAGCCGCAATAAGACAAAACCGGTTATTTCCGAATCCTGGTACTTTGAACGTAAAAGTTCCAGCCTTCGCAAGAATTCATCCTTGCTGCCGAGTAAATATAAACACTCCGTCATCTCAAATTCCGCCTGAGCCACAAGGCTCGTAGCAGCCCCTGTTGAGAGAATAGCCTTAAAAGTATCATAGGCTTCTTGAAATCTCCCCAAAGACTTAAGGCTTAATCCCTCAAGCATACCTGCCTGCGCGCGATAACTACTTGAAGGATAGCTATTCATAAATTCGTGTAAACACAAAACACTATCGGTAAACTCCCCTAACTCATAATAGGCTTTCCCTAAATAAAAAGCAGTATCTTCAAGAAGCGATGATTCCGGATAACGAGAGGAAAATGTTTTTAATAGCGCTATGGCCTGAGCATACCGTTTCAAACTGAGGAGATTAAGCCCCAAGCTGTATTCCGCATAATCGCACAACTGACAGGAAGGATGATTTTTAAGAATATCCTCTAAAAGAAGAACTGCTCGTTCCAGGTTCCCTATTTCTGATAAGACATCGGCTACCTTGATTAAGCGTGAAACTTTTGTCTTTTCATCCTTCGCGCTTTCTGCCAAAGAAAAAAATTCCTGCAACGCGTCATTTTGCTTCCCCGCTTTAAGATACGCCTTCGCCAAGCCATAATGGAGCCTTTCCATAAAAGCATCCTCACCCTCAGGCTTACTGAGGCTTTCCGCTTCTTTATAGCACGCGATTGCTCCCTCATAATTCTCCAACTGATACAGAACCTCCGCTTTCCCCAGGGATGCCTCAAAACGCGCTAAAGCATTCGTACTCTGGCTTATAATGGTCCCATACAATTCCAATGCCTGGGGAAGCTTTAAATCCATCTGTAGTGTTATCGCCTCGCCTAAGAGAGCATCCAGCCTCATTTTTTCATCATACGGTTTCGCTTGCAGCGTATGAAATATTTCTCTTGCCTTTTGATATTCGCGCGATTTCAAATAACTCCAGCCAAGCCCCATATACGTTAAATCAACCAAATGCGTATCGCGGCTGCCAGTCAATACCTCGGAATAGTGGTCAATAGCACAGCCAAAGTCTTCCAGGTAAAAACAACTTTCTCCTAAATAAAACTGCAGGAGGGGCTCTTTCTCCTTAAAATCTCGCTCGCCAAGAAGGCTTCTGATATGTCCCTTAAGTGCCGCGTATTCCTTTTCATTATACAGGCATTCAATGGCCTTAAAATCTGCTTCCTCCGCGAGCGCGTTCTTGGGGAATATTTTTTTAAATTCCGTAAAGCGCTCTCTGGCCTCCTTAAATTTATCCTGTTCAAACAAACACCAGCCCATCGCATAGAGCGACTGCGGATAAAACGAAGATTTTGGATACTCCAGCATGAGCCTGTCATAATATTCATAGGCTTTTGGGAAATCGTTCTTTTTAAAATACGCCTCGGCAATCCAGAAATAAAGTTTATCCGCCAACGTTAACGCTGCCTTCTGTTCCACTACCGTGCGAAATGCCTGTATCGCCGCGTCGTATTCCTTACGGTAAAAATAGCATTGCCCAAGGTAAAAGCCCGCTTCATGGTTCAGCGGGCTTTGGGGGTATTTGGCGATAAAGCTGTTAAAAAGCCTCGCGCTGGTATCATAAAACCCTTCTTGAAAAGCGTCCTTGGCGACATGTAACTCATCGTTTTCTTCCTTTGACGCTTCTTGGGCAGAGACTAGCGTGAAAAATAGAAAATAGAAGATAGAAAATAGAAAATAGCGTTTGTGATTAATCATTCTTCCCATACGCGATAAAAAAAGGGGACGGGTTCATTTTTGTTACGTTCCCTCTGTCTTATAAAAATGAACCCGTCCCCTTTTTTACATTTTGTACCTTTTTTAAATAATTTCCGGTATATGATTCCTCGTAGTTCGCCACTTCGGAAGGGCTTCCGCAGATAACTACCCTGCCTCCACCATCGCCCCCCTCAGGCCCCAAATCGATGATATAATCAGAACACTTGATAACATCAAGATTATGCTCAATCACAAGCACCGTATTGCCGCGGTCCACAAGGCGATGGAGCACCAATAAAAGCTTATCGACATCGGCGAAATGCAAACCCGTCGTCGGTTCATCAAGGATATACAAGGTGCTCCCTGTCGAGCGCTTACTGAGTTCGGAGGAAAGCTTCACCCTCTGCGCTTCCCCTCCGGAAAGGGTGGTCGCGGACTGGCCCAATTGAATATACCCTAATCCGACATCATAGAGAGTATCAAGGATATTTCGTATCTTTGGGATAGGGGTAAATAATGTCCGCGCCTCTTCAACCGTCATATCAAGCACCTCGGCAATAGAGTAACCTTTGTACTTAACCTCCAGGGTCTGCTCATTAAAACGCCTCCCCTCGCAAACATCACAACGCACATAGACATCAGGCAGAAAATGCATTTCAATTTTCTTTATCCCATCGCCACAGCAAGCCTCGCAACGGCCGCCTTTTACGTTAAAAGAAAACCTCCCCGGCTCATAGCCTCTCACCTTTGCTTCGGGAAGCAGGGTGAAGATATCACGAATATGGCCATACACACCGGTGTAGGTGGCGGGATTTGAACGCGGAGTCCTGCCAATAGGAGATTGATCCACCACAATAACTTTGTCAATAAAGTGAGAGCCCTCAAGCCGTTTATAGCGCCCTGGCTTTATCTTGCTTTTGTATAACTTCTGCATAAGCGCAGGGTATAAAATATCATAAATCAAGGTGGATTTCCCTGAGCCGGATACACCGGTAACACATACAAAGAGGCCCAAGGGTATCTCCACATCAATATTTTTTAGATTATGTTCCTCGGCACCAAAAAGCTTTAACCTATTCCTGCCTTTTGTTTCCCGTTGCTTTTCCAAGGGGCGTATCGTTAGCTTCTTGTTTAAATACTGCGCGGTCAAAGACTGCTTACATTTCAAAAGTTCCTTCGTCGGGCCGTTAAAAATAACCTGCCCGCCGTTTCTGCCTGCGCCGAGGCCTAAATCAACAACCCAATCGCTTAAACGGATTGTCTCCTCATCATGTTCAACGACTACCAGGGTATTTCCCAAATCCCTTAACGCCTTAAGGGTAGCTAAGAGCTTATCATTGTCGCGCCGATGCAATCCGATGCTCGGCTCATCCAGAATATACAAAACACCAACTAACCCTGAGCCAACCTGGGTTGCCAGGCGTATCCTCTGGGCCTCGCCTCCGGAAAGGCTTGAGCTCAATCTGTCCAGGGTTAAATACCCTAACCCTACGTCTATACAAAATTTCAGTTTCAGCCTTATTTCTTTAAGCACCTGGTGGGCAATGAGCATTTCCTTAGCGTTTAGGTTTAGCTTCTCAAAAAATTCCAATGCGCGCGTAATTGACATACGCACCACACTATCGATAGAAAATCCTTGTAATTTTACGCTTAGGCTTTCCTTTTTAAGACGCGAACCGTTACATTGAGGGCACGGCTGATTCGACATAAAGCGGGAAATCTCTTCTTTTAAATAATCCGAGTCCGTTTCTTTAAATAAACGCTCTAAGTGCGGAATAAGCCCCTCATATCTTCTCCAGCCGATCGTTTCGGGAGTTCCATAGAGAATGATTTTTTGTTTGTCTTTTGGAATCTTGCTAAAAACCGTCGTGCTATCGATACGCAAAAACCCGCATAACTCTCTCAAAAGGCTGCGGTAATAGAGAAGATACCCCCTGCCCCCCCTTCTCCAGGGTTCAAGGGCATCAATAAGAGGCTTATCCTTATCCGGAATAATAAAATCAATATCAAACTCAAACTTAAAACCTAACCCATTACAGGCAGGACATGCTCCGTAAGGAGAATTAAAAGAGAACATCCGAGGCTGAACCTCGGCATAACTTATCCCGCATTTCACACAAGAATACTCCTGGCTATAAACATACTCTGTGCCTTCGCACGTAATGACGACAATACCTTTACCTATTTTCAAGGCGGTCTCTAAGGAATCGGTTAAACGTTTTTTATCTTCGTTCTTTACGATGAGCCGATCTACCACGGCTTCGATTGTGTGCACCTTATACTTATCGAGCTTAGGGAAAAGCTCTACTTCATATATCGTCCCATCGGCCCGCACGCGGACAAATCCAGCCTTTTGCACCTGGGAGGGGATATCGCGGTACTCACCTTTCTTGCCTCTGATAAGCGGGGCTAAAATTTCAATCTTTTTACCAAGAAGTTTTGTCCCGATATCCCGTAGTATTTCGTCAGAACTCTGCCGGCTAATAGGCGCTCCACAGTTATAGCAATGGACAATTCCTATACGGGCGAATAAAAGCCTCAGATAATCATAGAGCTCTGTCTGTGTGGCGACGGTCGACCGGGGGCTGGCCCCGGCAGTCCGCTGTTCAATGGAAATTGCCGGAGACAAACCTTCAATATACTCAACATCAGGCTTGGGAAGCTGCTCCAAGAATTGGCGGGCGTAGCTGGAAAGGCTCTCCACATAACGACGCTGGCCTTCCGCGTACAGGGTGTCAAAAGCAAGCGAACTCTTGCCAGAACCGGATAACCCGGTTACCACAATAAGTTTATTTCGAGGAAGCTTAATATCAATATTCTTAAGATTATGAACCTTCGCCCCGCGAATGATAATTGCCTTATCTGACATAGTCTAGTGAGCTGTGAACTTAATTATTGATAATATACGGTGGTTTGAGGGCGCACTTCCGCTAGGGGGGCAAGCCCCCCTTCGGCGCTCTCCGCCTACGGCGGATCGCTGAGCACCCCCCAAGCGTGGGGGACGGCCTCCCCCGCACCCCCTTTAGTACACCATTACCTGTAACAATTAGTTTAACGGTGTACTAGTGCTCCGTTAACTTAATTCTTATTGGTATAGCTTGCCTGCGGGGGTGGCAAGGTTATGTTTGAGTGAGGCGTACGGAAATTATCGCGGCTTGAGCGCCGAACGGTAAGCGCGAGGCGCGCGAAAATTTACGCCGAGTGAGGACTGCCGCAGGAGCAGGCCAAACGTCCCCGCGAAAACATAACCTTGACAGGACCCGCGCCCTGTATTCAAACATGATAGCGCAATGTCAGAATCTAATGTCACAGCGCACTAGTGTATTGGCTTTCCTTCCGATAGATAGGTTTGCGCTTTCATAATATACTCTTTAACATTGATAAAACCGGGATCAAGTTTTACCACATCCTCCCACGCGGCAATGGCTTGTTTATACATGCCCGCTTTCGCATAGGCCACCCCTAAATTATAGTATGCCTGGGCATCGTTAGGATGAGTAATAACAATCTTTTTTATGGCTTCAATTGCCTGGGCATGCATTCCCGCAAGTGAATAATGCATCGCCAAGAGTTCCTGAGCGAGTTTAGTATTATACGATATCTCAGAGGCCTTACGGAATAACTCAAAACCAAAAGCTCTCTCTTCAGCAAACACTGATGTCCCTAAGGCCATATGATATACAGAAATTATTTCGCGCATCAAATAATCTTTATTGTCCAAAAAACCGTAGAAAATATCATTGATCCGATACTCACGCCAATATCTTTCTTTCCTCTCTTGAGGCGTTACTTCTTTATCCCTTAAGACTTTATACACAATTCCCACTAACTCCTTCGGCTGTTTTAGTGTCTTTACAAGCTCATGGCCGAAGGTTATATACAGAGGCCGTGCCGTTTTCTTCAGCAACTCTTCTACAAACGCTGCACGCTCAGCAGGGGCCAAAAGAGAGAAATCAAAAAATGTCTCTTTAAAAACATCGCCTCCGACATTGTCATAGACAGTAATATCCGGCCTTCTGTTTTCTACCAGCTTCAGATACGCCAAGATAGCAACCGCATTATCACCTTGGGCTAGCAAAAGCGCATTCTTCTCCATTGTATGCAACATATTTATCCCGAAATCATAGGCAATATAATTTTTGCTTTGGTCATTTTGATGGTAGTTGACACATAAAGGTACAACTGGAAAAAACGCACTCATGACAATCACCCCAAGAGAGAGCATTTTATTTCGCTTGGCTTCGTAAAAATGCGCAAGAGAATAAACCCCTAAACCAATAAAAATAGCGATAATCGCGTAGCCGCCTAACAAAAACACCCTGCTTATGTATATGCCCAGAGGGCTACCATCAATAGTATTAACGATACTCCCAAATGAAAACAGAAAACACAGTAAGAGAAATACCGTGTACCGCCTCGTTTTTAGAAACAATTGAATAATTCCAAAAACGCAAAAAAGATACGTTACGCTAAATTCATTTCCCAAGAGCGTTAATCCCTGCTTGATTTTATTCACATTAAGGCTCAGAATACCCGTAATATACCGAAGGCTAAAATTCTGCCGAAATTCCCCGTATTGCTTACGCCCCAAATAATCAACAAAACCATTGAAATTACGTATTTTATTCCAGTTTATTACAGGATTACTCATTGCGCTAAGGGGGATATAGAGATAAAGGCAAAGCCCCGCGCTAAAGGCAAGCGCCATATATAAAAGAATGCCTTTACGTAAAAAAATCTTTGGCTCGCGCGATAGAATAAGAAAAAGGAACCCGGGAGCAAAAAATAAACTAAGCTGATGTGACGTAATGGCAGCGCCATAGAGAAAAGAAAATAAATAGAGCAGCCTGTCATTGTTCTTTTCTGCCCATAGAATCAGTATAAACAACGATAACAACAAAACAAAAATCCATAACGTATACACTTCGGCTATCACTGCCTGGGACCAGAATGTGGCCGAATACGCATAGGTAAGGCTTGCCACCAATGACGGCAAAATCCTCATTACAGGCTGTGTCCGCGGATTAAGAAAACGCACAAGCCGAAGCACAATACAAAAAAGCATTACCGATGACAGACTGGCGAAAAACGCCGACAGCACATTCATCCTCACAGCGACACTTCCAAAAGGAATAAGGGTAAAAAGCTTACCTATAAGGCAATAAAGGGGATATCCCGGAGAATGAGGCACGCCCAACGTATACGCGGCAGTAATAAGTTCTCCCGAATCCCCGGTATATACGGTAGGGCAAAGGGTTATGAAATACACCAGAAAGGAAAGAAAAAAAACAACGCACGCGGACTTAACTTCAGGGTTATTGAGTCTCATCGCCTGAAAATATTTATCCTCTGGAATAACAACCTAAATCCCAGAAAAAATGCTTCAGACGCTATGGCTTTTGACATTTTTGAAGAACCAAATTTCCTCTCAGTAAAGACAATAGGTATTTCCTTTATACGCAGGCCTAATCGGTAGCATAGAAAATTAACTTCAATCTGAAAAGAATAACCGTTAGAAACAATAGAAGCTATCGGCAGCACCTCTAATGCCTTTCGCGAGAAACATTTATATCCGCTGGTGCAATCAGTCAAATGTAATCCCGACATCCAGCGGGCATAGACATTTGCTGTATAACTCAAGACTAACCTCCGTAACGGCCAGTTCATAATACGTATGCCATCGCTATAGCGCGAACCTACAACTAGATCTGCACCCTCCATTGCCTTCATAAAATTTGGTATTTCTGTAGAATCATGGGATAAATCCGCATCCATTTCAAAAATATAATCGTACGCTCGCGTTAGAGCAAATTTGAATCCCGCGATATAGGCAGAACCTAAACCTAGCTTCGCGGCGCGCTCCATCAAGAAAATCTTCTCTGCATATTGGCTAACAAGAGCCCGCACAATATCCTTAGTGCCGTCAGTAGAATCATCATCGATTATCAGGATATCCGGACTCTCTCTAAGGGCTATAATACTCTCTGCGATACCCCGAATATTACACGCCTCATTATAGGTAGGTAAAATAACAAGAATTCTCATCAATGAATGACTGAAATATTGTTTCTATGGGATACTCTTACGCTTATAGTGCCAAGAATTTTACAAATAACCCCACATCCGGTTACCGGAAGCGCTAGGCTTCGATAACAGAATGTGGGGTTAGTACAGCGTACTTATTTCTTCTTTTTTTTCTTCTTCCCACCCTGGGCCATTTTAGCGCGGGAAACATCCCCCTGCTTGTCCAGGAAGTAAAGGTAACCTTTTTCTTTCTTTACACCTACCTTGGCTACCTTTTCCTGCTTGCCTCCTTTTTTGCCTCCGCGGGCCATTTTCGCGCTGGAGACATCACCTTGTTTATCAATGAAATAGAGGCAACCATCCTTTCTCTTTATCCCAACCTTTGCGACCTTTTCTGCCATATCTGCTCACCCCCTCTCATTTTTATTTTTGTTAACACAAAAACGAAACTACTCCCCTATCGGGATTCTAGCGCTTTTATTTTACGTTCCTATCTTGACCGGCATAAAGATTTGTTTTAACGTCGCGAGAGCCGACAGAATTGCGAGATAACTTGTTTTAGGATTATCCGCACTTGGAGTATTCTCGCAGCGGATAAAAGTCCTGCCCGCCTTGGATTCTATTTCTATTTCGTGGATATTCGCATGCGCATCCGGACAGGCAATAATCTTCACCATAGTCTTTTCTTTGCCGATCCCTGCTAAACTTAAGGTAGCGGCGACATTAATATTTTGAGGAAATGCCGAAATTGCTTTCTTAGCGCTGCCTCTAAAGATCTCCCGCTCCTCTCTCATATTTTCTAAAGGTATCTTTTTCTGCAGTACGTAAGGGGCATTGCGTAATGCCTGCGCCGGTTTTCGGGTAGTAAGTGTTACTTTTTTAATACCTGCTAACCGGTGGGCCTTTAAACAGTCTATCCCTCCGATTGCCCCTGAAGGTATATAGAGAGCACTCCCTCGCTTTTGTGCCAATGCGACAATAGACTGATTACCTAACAATCCTCCCACGCTCATTATCATGCAGTCGCGCTTTTGCTCGATGGCCTTCTTGGCAATAGCCGCGGAAACTTTCGCTGAGGCCGCTTCTACCACAAAATCCGACGCTTTTATCAAAGCCGCGAGGCTTGAGGCGACAATATTCTTTTTGCCTAACGCTCCCGCTAAGCGCCTGGCCTTTTTGATATCGGTATCGTACACCGCGGCTAAGCGCGCACTCCCGGACAAATCTTTGATAAGTGCCTTGGCTATCGCTGTTCCGATAGCCCCACAGCCAACAATCCCAATCTTTCGCTTCTCCATACTATCTGATAACTATATTATCTATCAAGCGGGTCCTGCCAATCCATACTGCTAGCCCAATAAGCACTTTGCCTTTGATACGCTTAACTATCTCTAAGGTTTTGGCATCAACTACTGCGATATAGTCTATGGTCGCGCTTTTTTTCTTCAGGATTTCTTTTTTAAGCCGCGTAATTATCGCGCGCGAATTTCTTTCACCTCGCGCAATCATTTCTCTTGCCTTTTGTAAAGACTGATATATGATCACCGCGTCAAGCCTCTGGCGGCTGTTTAAATACACATTACGCGAACTCATCGCCAGGCCATCAGCTTCTCTGACAATGGGCATAACCTTTATTGATAGCGGCATATTTAAATCCTCAGCCATACGCGTTACTAGCAATGCCTGTTGATAATCCTTTTGCCCAAAATAGGCTCTATCAGGCTGGATAATATTAAATAATTTGGCTACAACTGTTGTTACCCCCTTGAAATGTCCGGGCCGCGACGCGCCACAGAGGTTTTCGGTAAGTTTTTCAACCGTCACAAAGCTATTATAACCTTGAGGATACATCTCTTTAACGCCGGGATAAAAGATACAATCGCACCCTGCTGACTTTGCCAAAATACTATCCTGTTCCAGGTCGCGCGGGTAGTGCGCGTAGTCTTCTTTTGGCCCGAATTGCATAGGATTGACAAAAATACTTACCACACAAATATCGCAGTCTTTTTTTGCCTGCCTAATCAAGGAAAGATGCCCCTGGTGCAGATATCCCATAGTCGGCACAAAACCTATGGTTTTCCCTTTTGCCTTTTCCTTTGTAATAAAATTACGCATCTGAACAATGCCTGCTACTATCTTTGTTTGCCTGGATAAAGCGCGGATAAGGCCAGGCGCGATTTCCTTGAGCGGTTTGATGACGAAATCGCGCTCTCCTAAACGCGGATGTGGCACCTTTAAATCCGGCAAGTTTATTTTTTGGCGGCCATAGAATAGTATATCCAAATCTATTGGCCTCGATGAAAATCTTTTTCGCGTTTTTTTTCTGCCCAAAAGCCTCTCGATATGCTTACAGGTACGTAAGAGTGAGCGTGGTTTAAGGCGGGTATTTATTTTTATAGCCGCGTTAAGAAAAAACGGCGTTCCCTGAGGGCAGCCTTGCGGCCTGGTTTCATACAACCCGGAGGCTTTTATAACCTTTATATCCTTTTCTGAATTTAAGAAACGCACCGCGGTAGTAATGTTTTTTTCTCTTTCACCTAGATTAGAACCCAAGCCCAAATAACACGTTATCATTTTACAGGCGTTTCTTTATCCGCTCAACTGCCTCAGCAATCCTTTCCTTAGAGACCGTTAAGGCAAAACGAATGTATCCTTCACCGTACTGGCCAAAACCGACTCCCGGAGTAACTACAATATCGCATTTCTCAAGCAACAATGAAGCAAATGCGCGAGAATCATTCCCTTGAGGCACTTTAACCCACAGATAAAAAGTAGCTCGGGGAGAGGCTACCCTCCATCCTAAGGCCTTAAGCCCTTCACAAAGAGCGTCCCTTCTTTCCTGGTATAGTGCGCACATATTCTGGATATGTTCCTGATTACCCGTTAAGGCTTCAATGCCGGCAACCTGAATCGCGCTAAAGATACCAGAATCAATGTTTGACTTTACCTTAGCGATACCCGCGACGATATCCGCGTTACCGCATACCCAGCCAATACGCCAGCCGGTCATATTGTAGGTCTTAGAGAGCGAATGAAACTCAACCCCTACTTCCTTCGCGCCTTCTACTTCCAAGAAGCTCATCGGCCTATAACCATCATAGGCCATTTCTGAATACGCGGCATCATGGGCTATGATGATAGTATGTTTTGAAGCAAAATCTATTGCCTTCTGATAAAATATTTTGTCCGCGACAGCGCCTGTAGGATTATTGGGATAATTCAAGAACATAAGCTTCGCCCGCGCGAGTAAGCCAGCGGGAATTTTCTTAAAATCAGGCAGGAAATTATTTTCAACCAATAAAGGCATATCCTGCGTTTGGCCGCCTGAGAGGATAGTAGATCCGCGATAAGGCGGGTACGAAGGATTAGGGGTTAAGACATACTCCCCGCTATTCACAAAAGCCAGCGGCATATGGGCAATGCCTTCTTTTGAACCGATAAGCGGCAGGATTTCAGTTTCAGGATTTAGGCTTACTTGGAAACGCTTTTTATACCATTCGGCGATTGCCTTTCTTAATTCCGGCATGCCCTGGTCCAAGGCGTACTTGTGATTTTTGGGGTCTTTGGATGCCTCACATAATTTTTCAATGATATGCCCAGGCGTAGGCAGATCAGGGTCACCTATACCCAAATCAATCAAATCTCGGCCTTCCTGACGAGCATTTCTTTTAGCCTTATCAATTTCCACAAATAAATACGGAGGAAGATTCTTTAGTCTCTCTGAAAATTCAACTTTCATGGCCTCTAACCTTTCAAAACATCCTGCATTGAATATAAACCCGCGGGCTTATTCACAATCCATTTTGCCGCTCTTAGCGCGCCTATGGCAAAAACATCCCTTGAATGAGCCTGGTGCTTTATCTCAATACGTTCGCCATTTCCTACATAGAAAATGGTATGGTCACCGATGATATCTCCTGCGCGGATGGCGTGAATCGTAATGTTCCTTCCTGTAGCATTGGCAATCACCTGGCCAAGGCGCTTGGCGGTGCCGGAAGGAGCGTCTTTTTTGGCTTTATGGTGCGCCTCAACGATTTCAATATCATAGGCAGGGCCTAATCTTTTAGCAATATCGCCCGCCAAATCAAAAAGCAGGTTTACGCCGATAGACATATTGGGTGCAAAGACTATCGGGATAGTGTTTGTTGCTTCCTTAATTTTATTGACTTCCTCATCCTTAAACCCTGTGGTGGCCAACACCAGAGGTTTTTTATACTGCAGCATATACTTTAAATTATCCATACTCGCCTCAGGAAGAGTAAAATCTATTACTACGTCAACCAAAAATATGCCGTCTGGATTAGTAGAAACCTTAACTTTATCTATATTCTTGCCGCTTAAAGTGCTACCTTTATTCTCTAAAGCTAAAGTTACATCAAATTCTTTATCATTGAGAGCAAGTTCAATTATCCGCCTGCCCATCCTGCCGCCCGCGCCCAATACGCCAAGCTTAATCATCTAGTACTCCTGGTAAAAATCAATACTTATGGGTCTATAGTCTATAGCCGATAGCCTATGGTCTTTTCTTCTATTGACAATCGACTATCGGCCCTTCGTTATTCTTACAATAATCCATACTCCTTCAATGCCTTCTTCAACTTTTCCAAATTTTCCAACGACATCTCGCACATTGGAAGCCGCACATCTGGATCGCACATCTTAAGCAGCCCCATTGCCGTCTTTACCGGGATAGGATTAGTTTCAATAAACATCGCCTTAATTAAAGGCAACATTTTATAATGCAGTTCTTGGGCCTTCTTGAGATTCCCTTTTTCAAAAGCCTCAATCATATTCGCCACATCGCGAGGGATTATGTTTGCAACGACAGAAATAACCCCGGTTCCTCCTATGGCTAATACCGGTAAGGTAAGCGCGTCGTCACCGGAAATAAGGGAAAAATCCGCAGGGCAAAGTGATTTTATCTTGGACATCTGTTCTAAAGAGCCAGACGCCTCCTTAACGCCAACAATATTCTTACAATCATGAGCTAACCTGGCAATCGTCTCAGGCTCAATATTGACTCCCGTGCGGGAGGCGATATTATACAGAATCACCGGAATATCCGCGCATTCGCTTACTGCTTTAAAATGCAGATATAAGCCGGCTTGAGTTGGGCGGTTATAATACGGGGCAACATGCAACGTCGCGTCAGCGCCGGATTTTGCCGCCTGCTTAGTAAGCATTACCGCCTCATCAGTTGAGTTTGAACCGGTCCCGGCAATCACCGGCACCCTCTTTTCAACCGACTCTATTACCACTTCAATCACGCGCTCATGCTCAGCCCAGGATAACGTCGCGGATTCGCCTGTCGTCCCGCAAGGAACAAGAGCCGAAGTTTTATTTTTGATATGAAATTCGACAAGGCTTTTGAGCTTCTTTTCATCCACTTTGCCATTCAAAAACGGCGTAACGATCGCCACCATCGAACCTTTAAACATAACACCTTCCCCCCCTTTTGCACTTAGAGAACAGGCCTCTAAATGCAATTATCGACTGGCTAAATTACTATTTCTCCCTTATAAACTATTTTCGCCTTTCCCTCAAGCCACACATCTTTTACGTCATTATCCTCTTTCTTAAAATAAACTTTTAGGGTCTCTCCACCCTGAGTAACAACATTTATTTTAATTTTCTCTTGCTGAGAGCTGAAAGCTGAGAGCTGATAGCCATACACTATTGCTGAAGCAACCGCCCCGGTTCCACAAGCAAGGGTTTCATCCTCAACCCCACGCTCATAGGTACGCACCTTGATAGTATCATTACTGATAACTTCTACAAAATCAACATTTGTTCCTGCAGGAGCAAATCTCTCGTAGTAACGGATTTCCCTTCCTATAGAAGAAACATCAATTTCCTCAATCCCTTCCACAAAAATAACCGCGTGCGGCACTCCGGTATTTATGGAATGGATCCTTAATTCTCTCTCTTGTATCTTTATGGGAACTCCGGGCTGATAGTCTTTGGGGTCAGTAAGCTTAATCTTTATACTATTGCCTGAAACCTTCCCCTCAATTATCCCTGCCTTAGTTTCTATCTTTAATTGTCCCCTGCACCCTGTCCCCTGTCCCCTGATATAATAAAGCGCTATGCAACGGGCTCCATTCCCGCACATTTCTGCTTCTGAACCATCGGCATTTAAAATACGCATCCGTATATCTGCAATCTTTGATTTTTCAAGCAAAAGCAACCCATCCGCGCCAACACCGAATTTGCGGTCGCATAGTGCTTTGACGATGGACGAGGGACGATGCCTGCCTGCCCTCGGCTCCGCCGCGAGGCGAGCCGGCAAGGCAGGGACGACGGACGAAATAGTATTGCTCTCTATAACTATAAAATCATTACCCGATGCTACGACTTTGGCAAAAGCTATTTTTCTCATCTTATTAACCTTCCACACCGCGGAGGTGCGGAAAAGGGTTATTTCAAAAACTCAGGGATGACGTCTTTACGCACCAAATCCAGATAGCTATCGCGTTTACGCACCACGAAAGATTTATTCCCTCGTATCATCACTTCCGCTGGCCTTAAGCGGCAGTTATAATTAGAAGCCATGGAAAACCCGTATGCCCCAGTACTCATAATTGCCAAGAAATCCCCTTCGTTTACTTTCGGTAAGATTCTATCTTTGGCAAAAAAGTCTCCGGATTCACATATCGGGCCAACAACATCATACTTAGTCGATAGCCGATGGTCAATAGTCGATGGCCGTAATGGTAAAATATCATGATACGCTCCGTAAAGAGAAGGACGAATCAAATCATTCATCCCCGCATCCACAATGACGAAATTTTTAAGCGGCGTTTTCTTAACATAGAGTATTTTGGTAACCACTATCCCGGCATTACCTACAATAAATCTTCCCGGCTCTAAAATTATCTTTAAGCCTGTATTTTTTAGCAAAGGCACTATTTTTTTCGCGAATTCATCCGCGGTCTGCGGCTTTTCATTATTGTAAATAATCCCTAATCCGCCTCCGATATTCAGGTATTCTATAGGAATTGCCTCTTTCCTTAACTTTTGGATAAAGCCAAGTAACTTTTTTACTGCCTGAATATACGGTTGGGCGTCAATTATCTGCGAACCAATATGCATATGCAAGCCGTTAAAATTAATATGCCTCATTTTTTTTCTATGCGTAAGAATTGTATACGCCGTATCAAAATCAATACCAAACTTATTAGTAAGCTTTCCTGTGGTAATATAGCTATGCGTCTTTGGCTCAACATCAGGATTAATTCTCAAAGCAACCGAAGCAGCCACGTTTAAATCTTTTGCTACTTTGTTAATCAACTCAAGCTCAGGATACGACTCTACATTAAAAAAAAGTATCTGTTTAGCTATGGCCTGGCGAATTTCTTCTTCGGTTTTCCCTACCGAAGCATAAACTATTTTCTTAGGGCTGCAGCCGACCAAAAGCGCCTTATAAAGCTCTCCGCCTGAGACGATATCTAAGCCTGAACCAGCCTTGGTAAGGGCGCGGCAGATACTCAGGTTGGAGTTCGCCTTCATTGAATAACAGATAAGCGGCTTGAGGGAGCCAAATGCCTTCCGCAGCTTATGAAAATGCCCCAGAAGCGTGTTATAGCTATAGAGATAAAACGGAGTAGCCACCTTTTTCGCGATGTCGCCTACTCTTACCGCCTCGCAAAAAAGTTCGCTATTTTTATATTTAAAATCGTGCATATTCTCACCTTACGCTGTTGACAACTCTTCTTCCAGGGATAGAATTCTTGAGGCATATAATAACGCCGCGTGGATATCGTCAACGGTAATAAAAGGATACTCTTCTAAAAGCCTTTGCTCTGTATAGCCATACGCTAATTTCTCCAAAAGCAGCTCTACCGGCAACCTCGTTCCCTTAATTACCGCCTTCCCAAACATAACATCAGGATTCCGTTCTATCCTTTCCAGTATTTTTTTTTCTTCCATTTACGCCACCTCCAAGGGGATAAACCTAAATTTCTCTTTTGTCACCACAACAAAATGGCGGATAATCTTACTGGGATATTTATCCAATAACCTTTCAATAAGGCCCGCCTTTTCCATGGCATCCTGCCCTTTAATACGCAAGAGGACAATCCCTTGCACTATTTTTTTCTGCAAGAATACAATCTCGCCAAAATCTTTATCATTAGTAAGTATTATCCTATTCTCGCTATTTGCAATTTCGCATACACGTGTATCGGGCATCTTCTTATCAATATCCGTAACCCACTTTACATCAAACCCTTTCTTTAACAAAGAATCAACGACCGGCTTTTCAATATTTACGTTTGCCAGAAATTTAAGGCTGCTTGCGTTTGCCATATTCTTCCCTTTTTTACCGCCTCGCAAAAAAGTTCGCTATTTTCGTTTTCTTTTATTCTATAAAAACCGGCGTTTCTGTTAAAACTATGTCTCGCGAAATATTCATATCTTCCTGAAAAACGGTTTGGCTTCGGCTGGTAATAATAGGCGTCAGAAGCGCGGTTTCCTTACCGATAATCAAAGGCAGGCCAACGCGAATGCTTTTAGATTGGCCGGGCGATTGAGCAATCCCTGAATCATGCCAGGCCACATATACAGGCTTACCCTTGACAATAAATTTATAAGCGTTAATATCCGGACGAATAACAAGCTTTTCAACAGAAGAAAAGGCGCCAAGTTTTTGAATCAGAAGTTTATAACTATGAAAAACAGGCCGTTTGGACTGGTTATCGTCATCAATTAACCCACATAAGGCCCAGCTTCTGCCTGTGCCGTTGCTTTTTAATAACTGCGGCACATCCTTCCATGTCCACCAATTACCGCCCTCAATGCCTTCCCCCATTGCCAAAACCAGCGACTTGACTAAAATACGGGCCTGCTCGGCTTCAAACCAGCTCCTTACTTCCTGATACCTCAAACCATGCTTATCCTGAACGGCCCTTAAAATTTCAAACAGTGCATCTCCGTTCTCATAAGGCGCTTTTGAAAATATGGTATACGTTGATCTTGATGAGAGAAACCCCCTTTTATCCGAGCAGGGGACAATAACCGCTCCGGCATCCCCCATCCAAATAGGTTTTTCGTAACCATTTTTCGCCATCTGGCCCCTTATCCATGCAACTATCCCGGGGATACTTTTGTAATAACTTAAGAGGTGGAATTCCACCGCGTCAAAATAATCTTTTTCTTTCAGGATGCGGGCGTTAAAATCCAATTGGGCGCGGAACTTCTCTCCAAACTTATGCCGGATATCGCCGCGAGGATAGCGCGAGGAAAGCTCATCTATAAGCCGGGCAATCTCTTCTTCATTACGCGAGCCTTCGTCAAAAATATCAAAAAAAGCAAAACCGGAAAGAATGACCCTTGCCCTTGGGCCTGCTTTTTTAACCGCTTCATACGCGGTCTTAAGCAGAATAACGTAGTCATCGGCTGTGCCATGCCAATAAACTCCATGCTGGGCCTCTGTTTCTATTTCGTAATCCAGAATAGGATAAAGAAGCCCGGGGAGGTCGCCGCGGCCGTCGCCGTCGTATCTTTCCACGAAATTAAACACATAATCCTGGTAATGTTTCAAATTTTGTTCACTGTCAGGCAGCGCGCTCACCGTGCCGCGCGAGGCGGAGAGCCTTTCCAGAGGGCCGCTTGGCTTAATGTTCCCTACTCCCCATCTGCTATTTGATTTTAAGACTACAATAAGGCGCTTAAACCCCGCCCTCTGGGCCGTTAGAACAATTTCATCAACTTTATCCCAAGAATAGGTATGCCTGCCTTTAACAGGAGGCGTGGGCTCAATATCATTCCACCCGGTCCCTGGCCCGTTGAACTTGCTCCAGACGGCTCCGATTTCTGAATACACATTGATTATATCGTTAAAACCTCCAGGCTGCGGCATAAGGTATTCAATGCCAAAGCAAAATTTATTTTCCGGAATTGGCTCGGCAAAAACAATAGCCGCCATAATAATCAACCCGATGAAACACATAAATAAGCCGATATATCTTTTTTTATTCATTTTTCTTCTTTGGCCCTGCTTTTTCTCTATTACCACCAAACAATTACTTGTCCATCTCCTCCATTCCCACCGGCTGCGGCCAATGCCGACGCACTAAAATTCCAGCCCACCATATACATCAATCTGTTATTATTTATCCTTGCGCTACTGGTTCCATTACTACCCACCACGCCACCTCCTCCTCCTGCCGTTCCACCTGTAGCATTTATGAGGCTACCAAAACTACTTGCTCCGCCATTAGTTCCATTGCTACCAGAACAACTTCCCATTATACCACCTATCCCCCCCCCGCCAACTACGACACTATACACGCTCCCTGCCACTACATCAAAAATATCTTTTCCATATCCACCAGCACCTCCCGAACCACCAGCAGAGTCAGTACAAGAATAACCATCACCTACACCGCCTCCTCCCGCCCCCCCCTCCTGCGCCCCAGACTTCAAGCATGATTTTAGTTATTCCTGTTGGGATGGAAAAACTATAGGTGCCTGCTACATCAAAAATCGCGAAGTTACTAAAACCTCCCTGCCCTATAACTGACCACGAGTAACCAACGCCTATATCTTTGCACACCATAACCTGGTTACTTGAATCATCATAATACATTGTCCCCCGGCTATTGGCATCGCAGAGAGAAGGGGTGCTCTTAGGATACAACTGCAGCTCGCTATAGGAACCATAGGGCGCAGGGTAATAAGTGCTGATTTCAATGGTCTCGGTAGTTTGCGCGAAAGAAAGAGAGGCAAAAAACCAAAGATTACAAAGAAGCAAAAAGAGAATCTTTAAATTTGACATCAATCCCCTCCCTTCACAGGCATCGCCACTTCAGGCTATTTCTTCTTCAATTTTTTCAAATATTTAATGTCTTCAATATCCTTCGGCCTGGCAGCAGCCCGCTTCATTCTTATAAGATCATTCAAAGACGCAAAATACGCAGAGGTATCGCCTAACTTAGCCTTAACTTTATTTTTCCATACTTCTTCAAAGGTAACCCCCGTAACGAAAGGATGAATATCCGTTTCAACCGCGTATTGGCGGATAAGTATTTTCTTTTTTAACAAATCTTCTTTTTTTACATCGGTAACATCATACCCAAAAGCATTCAAGGCAGCTAACGTACGAACGGCGTTCTCTTCAGTTGCTCTTACAAAAATATCAATATCCAACGTAGCACGCGCGTATCCATGGACAGGAAAAGCTGTCGCGCCGATAACCACGAAATCAACTTTATGTTCTTTTAATAATTTCAAAAGGCCTTCGGTGTCCACTTTTCTCCAACAATGCAACCATTTCCCGCGATTTTTTCAGCATCATCTCAAATCGCTGTTTGACAGAAAGCGAAGAAAGATATTGAATCTCAAAATCCAGTTCCTTCTTAGGATTATTTCGGCTTAATTTTAATATCATTTTATTCCTGCCTTGCTCTTTCCAAGGCCGTTCTAGCCTTACGGTTAATAGATCTTTTTGATTCTACCGACACACGCGGATCGAATAATGTAACTATTTCCTTTTTGACAAATTTATCCGAAAAAACCTTGAGCTTATCTTCAGGGATATTTTTTATCTCTATTCCGTTATCAAGAGAATATTTGATTAATTTCCCGATAATGGTATGAGCTTCCTTAAAAGGGATTTTCTTATCCACAAGATAATATACTAAATCTGTGGCATATAAAGACTCATCCCTTAAGTGTTCTTCTATTTTTTTCTTATTAAATTTAAGCGTCTTAATCAAGCCTTCTAACACCCTCAATTCACTGCAGACTATCTCAAATGAATTAAATAAAGGCTCCTTATCCAGCTGCATATCCCTGTTATAGGTAAGCGGCAAGCCTTTCATCATAGTTAATACACTTACCAGGTTGCCGTATAACCTACCGGCGTATCCTCGTATTAGCTCTAAGGCATCCGGATTCTTCTTTTGAGGCATAAGCGAACTGCCGGTGCAATAAGCATCGTCTATCTCAATAAAATCAAACTCCTTAGTTGCCCAAATAATCAAATCCTCAGCTAGCCTAGATAAGTGCATCGCCAGAATAGATAAAGCGCTGATAATCTCAATCACAAAATCCCTGTCGCTTACCGTATCAATTGAGTTAACGGTTGCCTCAATATTAAATTCTTTTTTCCAATTCTTAACTTCTTTCAAAAAAGCTTCCGCCCCCCAGCGATATTCATTTACGCCAATAGGAGTGCCGGCAAGCGCCCCAGCGCCTAAGGTTATGATTATATTTTGTGCAATATACTGCAATCTGCGATAATCCCTTCTCAACATTTCTTCATAGGCATAAAGATAATCCCTTAAACGTACAGGCTGGGCATGCTGTAAATGAGTAAAACCAGGGATAATAATCTCTTTATTCTGCTTCGCCAAAGTATTAAGAGCAATTGCTAATTTACTGATACAGCCATCACATAAATCTTCTATTGCATATTTACAGTATAGCTTTGTCGCAAATACAACCTGATCGTTTCTTGAACGGGCGGTATGGAGCTTAAGAACCAAATCCCCAACCTCCTTATATAGTTCGTTCTGAATCCACGTATGAATATCCTCTTCTTTGTTATGTATACTGAACTTACCCTTACCCTCTATTAATCTTTGCCTTATGGAATCAAGCCCTTCCTCAAGTTTGCCTTTTTCAGCAGGGGTTAAATAACCGCATTTTTCCAATATGTATACGTGGGCCAGTGAACCAAAAATATCGCATTCAGCAAGTTTATAATCATAGTGGATAGACTTGGTAAACTCCTCCACCAAAGGATTCGTCTTCTTACTAAATCTTCCACCCCACAATTTCTTCGCCATTTTTTCCCTTTTACTATTGACTATCGACCATAGACTATTGACTATCTTTGATGAGGCATCCCGAATATCCGGATAAACCCCTCGGAAAGCTTCTGGTCAAACCTGTCTTTTGCCGAATAGGTCGCTAATTCTTCCCGATACAATGAATGCGGCGATTTTCGCCCCACCACATTGCAGCTCCCTTTATATAGCTTAAGCCTCACGGTGCCGCTTACGTTATTTTGCGTTTCCTCAATAAACTTATCCAGCGCAATCCTTAACTTGGAATACCATAAACCGTAATAAATAAGCTCCGCGTATTTTAAGGATACCCCTTCTTTATAATGCGCTGTTTCACGGTCTAACACTAATGCCTCCAATTCTCTGTGCGCGTAATGTAAAATAGTCCCGGCAGGAGCCTCGTAAATTTCTCTGGACTTAATACCTACCAGCCTGTTCTCAATCATATCGCTTCTTCCTATGCCGTGGGTTGAGCCTAAATTACAAAGGATATCAATGAGTGTTAGCGCGTCATAGCTTTTACCGTTTATTTTTTTGGGGATACCTTTCTCAAATTCTATCTCCACATACACGGCTTTTTTCGGCGCGTCTTCTGGCGGATTAGTCCACTGATAACAGTCTTCAGGAGGCTCTACCCAAGGGTCCTCTAAAACCCCTGATTCTATGGATACCCCCCATAAATTCTTGTCTAAACTGTACGACTTTTTCTTGGTTACATCAATCGGTATCTTCTTGGCCAGGGCATATTCAATTTCTTCTTCCCGGGACTTAAACTCCCATATCCTCACGGGCGCGATAATTTCCAAGGCAGGGTCAAGTATCTTTGCGGTAACCTCAAAGCGCACCTGGTCATTGCCTTTTCCGGTACAGCCGTGGGCAATCGCGGAAGCCTTTTCCTTATGCGCTACTTGAACCAAATATTTGGCGATCAACGGCCTGCCTAACGCCGTAGCTAAAAGATACTTGCCTTCGTATATGGCATTTGCTTTAAGCGAAGGGAAAATAAAATCATCAACAAACTCCTTGCGTAAATCCTTGATATAAACCTTGGAAGCGCCTCCTACCAGCGCGCGTTTTTCTATCTTTTCAAAGTCCTCACCCTGTCCTAAATCGGCGATAAAACAAATAACCTCATAGCCTTTATCCTTAAGCCACTGGACCGCGCAAGAAGTATCAAGCCCCCCCGAATAAGCCAAAACTACTTTCTTCATTTCATTTTCTCCTCTACAGGCTCCCGCCTGTAGTATCTATTCCCCACACGCCTGCCTGCCGGTAGGCAGGGAAGTGTGGGGTAACTATGTATTTTTTAATAATTTTATGAGAATCGCCTTCTGCACATGCAGCCTGTTTTCCGCCTGGTCAAAGACAACAGAATTCTGCGAATCAATCGCTTCATCGGTTATCTCTTCTCCCCTATGTGCTGGCAGGCAATGCATGATGAGGCAATGCTTTTTAGCTAATGATAGCAGTTTTTTATTCACTTGAAAACTTCTAAATATCTTCCTTCGTTTCGCGGCTTCTTTTTCCCGGCCCATACTGGTCCAGACATCAGTATAAATCACATCCGCGTTTTTACAAGCTTCGGATGCTTTATAACATAGTTGTATCTTTGCCCCGGATAAAGAAGCGAATGCTTTTGCCTGTTTGACAACTCCCGCATCAGGCTCAAATTTTTCCGGAGTCGCGATAGTAATGTTGAGCCCTGCCCTGGAACAGCCGTAAAGCAATGAATGAGTAACATTGTTGCCATCGCCAACATATGCCAAGGTAAGCCCCTTAAAACTTCCGAGCTTTTCCCTTATAGTATACAAATCCGCCAGCCCCTGGCAGGGATGAGAAAGGTCAGAAAGCCCGTTAATTACCGGAATACTCGCGTATTTTGCCAACTCTTCCACATTCCTATGCTCAAAAGTACGCAACACTATCCCGTCAACATAGCGGGAAAGCGTCCTTGCCACATCTTGAATGGTTTCTCTTACCCCCAAATTTATTTCATCCGGAGCTAAATAGATGCCCAGTCCGCCTAACTGAAACATTCCTACGGCAAACGATACCCGCGTGCGGTTTGATGGCTTCTGAAAAATAAGCGCGAGCGTTTTTCCTTTCAGGCTTTCGGCATACTTGGATTTATCTTTTTTAAGCTCATCAGTAAGCGCAAAAATGCCTTCTATTTCTTCGGCGCTTAAATCCTTTATCGAAATTAAATCTTTCTTCATTTTTAACTGGTGACCTGGTGCCCGCCACACTGCTTTGGCGGGCATCCGCCAATGCTTTGTGGCGGATGCCCCTGTGACATGGTGGCCTCTTGCATTGCCCTATCTAATATTCCCACTGCCTTATCAACCTGCTTCTGGGTTACCTGCAATGCCGGCATAAGACGCAGCACTTTCTCATGCGTGCAATTAATAAGTAACCCTTCTTTTACGCACTCCTCAACAATTGGTTTCCCGGGAATCGTTAACGCAATGCCTATCATTAAACCCATGCCTCGTACTTCCTCTATACTATCATATTTTTTGGCTAAAGCCGATACTTTCTCCTTTAGATAGTTCCCCATGTTTGCTGCGTTGGCTAAAAGTTTTTCTTTTTGAATTGCTCGAAATACTGCTAATGCAGCTTTGCACACCAAAGGGCTTCCCCCAAAGGTAGTAGCATGCTTTCCCGCGGTTAACGTATCCGCGATTTCCCTTTTTGCCACCATCGCGCCAATCGGTAAACCACCGCCTAATGCTTTTGCCAAAGTAAGTATATCAGGGCTAATGCCATAATGTTCATAGGCAAACATCTTACCGGTCCTGCCCATGCCTGTTTGGACCTCATCAATAATTAAGAGGAGTTTTTTTTCATCGCATAGTTCTCGTAGGCCTACAACAAAATCTTTATCCGCGATATTAATTCCGCCCTCTCCCTGAATAAGCTCAACAATTATTCCCACAGTCCTTTCTGAGATACTTTTCCTTACGGCACTAAGATCATTAAACGCAACTGTTTTAAATCCTTCGGGCAGCGGTTGAAACCCTTCTTGATATTTTGATTGCCCGGTCATAGTAAGCGCTGCCAGGGTGCGGCCGTGAAAAGAATTCGCGAAAGAAATGATTTCGTAGCGGCCCCTGCCATATGCCCGGGCAAGTTTCACCGCTGCCTCATTTGCCTCAGCTCCGGAATTAGAGAAAAAGACTTTTCCGTCAAAAGACCAAAAGATAATTTCCTTAGCTAACTTTGCCTGCTGCACTGACAAATAATTATTCGGCAGATGAATTAACTTATCAATCTGATCCCGCACCGCGCTTACCACATCAGGATGGCAATGGCCGAGAGAACTCACTCCCCATCCCGGGAAAAAATCCAAATACTGCCGGCCGCCTATATCTACCAGTTTCATTCCTTTGCCTTTAACAAAAATCAAAGGCTGCCGGGTATACGTCGGCATAATAAAATCTTGGTAGGCTTGAAATACCTCTGTTTTCTTCATACAATAATCACCAATAACCAAGAGACAATAACCAAAAAAATCACAATTCCCAACACTTGAACAAGCATATAGTCCGATTACTGGAAAAGTGGTTATTGGTAATTGTTTGATGATTGTATCTTGGAGTTTGGTTATTTACCATTATTTCACGATTTCCGTTCCCACGCCTTCATTAGTGAAAACCTCCAAGAGAAGCCCATGGGGAATACGGGCATCAATCATATGAGTTTTATTGACTCCGCCTTCTAAGGCCGAAATGCAGGCTTTTACCTTGGGGATCATTCCTTCTTGCACAACCTTTTCCTCGATCAAACCTCGCGCTTCATCAATAGTCAACGTAGAAAGAAAAGAGCCGGGGTCATTAACCGAACGCATAATACCTTTGACATTGGTCAAAACCACGAGTTTCTCAGCATGAAGGCCTGAGGCAATCGCGCTTGCGGCATCATCGGCATTGATATTATACATTTTGCCGTCCCTTCCCATTCCCATGGGGCAAATAACGCATATAGTATACTCTCGTGTCTGGGTAAGTATGGGTTTAGCCTCAATAGCATCCACTTCACCTACTAACCCCAAATCAATACCGCCCTCCAACTTCTTACGAGCAAAGATAATGTTTTTATCTTTACCCGAAAACCCCGCTGCTTTACCGCCTAATTCCTGTATTTCATTAACAATCATCTGATTTAACTTATCCAATTCTTCCTGAACAATTGCCAATGTTTTTTCATCAGTAACACGCATACCGTTGACAAACTCGGTCTTAAGCCCTGCGGATTTCATCCTCTCCGAGATATTCGGCCCTCCTCCGTGAACCAATACCGGACAGAGCCCCATATAGCTTAAGAAAACGATATCCTCTAACACCCCGCGGCGTATCTTCTCTTCTCCCAATATGCTTCCACCGTATTTTATGACAAGAATTTTACGGTGAAATTCCTTGATATACGGTAATGCCTCAATTAACACCTCTGCTTTTCTTATCGCTTCTTCCATTCGTCGCTATCGCTCCTCATAACACGAATTTTCACGAATTATTATCGAATTCCACGAATTATTCGTGTTAATTCGGTAGTTCATTCGTGTCATTCGTGCTTTAATTGTATTCTGCGTTGATCTTAACATACTCCGGAGTCAAATCCGAAGTATATACCACAGCCTTCCCTGCCCCGCAGGCCAAATCTACTTTCACCATGACATGCCTTTTCTTAAACGAACTGCATGACAACGTTACCTTGCTCTTTACGGTAATTCCTGAGGCGCCGATTGCCGCGATTATCCTTCCCCAATTGGTGCCGCCTCCATACACCGCAGTCTTAAAAAGATTGGAATTTGCTATTGCTAATGCTGCTTTTTTTGCCTCAGCGTTATGTTTGGCACCGGAAACTACGATAGTAATAAATTTCGTTGCTCCTTCGGCATCCTCTACAATCATCTTGGCAAGCGCTAAACATACTTTCTTTAATGCGGACTTAAAGTGTCTATAGCCTTTGTTTTGTTTGGTAATAACTTTATTTTCTGCCAATCCATTGGCTAAAATCAGCACGCTGTCATTAGTACTCATGCACCCGTCAACCGTAATCAGGTTAAACGAATTCTCTACCGCTTCACGTAAGGCTGTTTTGAGCGCGGCATGCTGTATCGCCGCGTCGGTAGTAATAAAACAGAGCATGGTAGCCATATCGGGAGCAATCATTCCCGCGCCTTTAGCAACCGCCCCAATGGTCACAAGAGCCTTCCCTACCTTAAAACAAGCTGCTGCCTCCTTAGGCTGTGTATCCGTGGTCATGATGGCACGGCTCACCTTCTGGCCTGCCTTTCTCTGTAATGAACTACTCAAAAGAGGCAACGCCCTTTGTATCTTAGAAAAATCAACCTGTCTTCCAATAATACCGGTAGAGGCAACAAGCACTAAGGTATCCTTAATACCTAAGAGTTTAGCACAATGACGCGCTGTTTTTCGCGCGACCTGCAAGCCTTGTTTTCCGGTATAACAATTGGCATTACCGCTATTGGCCACAATTGCCTGCGCCTGAGCCGTGCCCAAATGCCCTTTGGAGACAATCACCGGGGCAGCAGCAAAGGTGTTCCGGGTAAACATGCCACAAGAAACCGCGGGAACCTCTGAAAAAATAAGTGCCAGATCTAAGCGCTTATTTTTCTTCAAACCGCAGCCACAGGCCTGGGCCTTAAAACCTTTTGGCAGGCAGATAGCATTCAGGCTCCGCTTCATAGCAAGCCTTCCGTTTCCTTAAAACCACACATCAGATTCATATTCTGCACTGCCTGGCCTGAAGCGCCTTTTACAAGGTTATCAATGGCTGAAATAATAATCAACAGCTTTTTGTCTTCGCTTACCTTTATGCCGATATCGCAAAAATTAGTATACTGCACATCCCGCAGCTGAGGGAATTCACCCTCTTTTCGGATCCTTACAAAAGGCTCATTTTTATAGAATTCTCTGTATAAATCTACAATCTCCCGGCTTGTGGCTTGTGGCTTGTGGCTTGTGGCTATATATATTGTTTCCAGAATTCCCCTCTCTATGGGCAATAAATGCGGCACAAAGGTAACGTTTATTTCTTTCTTGGCTATCTTGGATAGCTCCTGGGTTATTTCCGGAGCATGCTGATGCGCGTCAACCTTATAGGCCTTAAAATTATCCTTTATTTCCCGCATAAAAGGGTCATCAGTTGATTTTCTCCCCGCGCCGCTATAGCCGCTTTTCGTATCAATAATAATAGTATCAAACGCGTACCCTTTGGTGCGCAACAACGGGGCAATCGACAAAATTGCCGCGGTAGGATAACACCCGGGATTAGCGACAAAATCCGCCTTCTTAATTTTTATTTTGTTAATTTCAGGCAAACCATACACTGCCTTTTTGATGTTAGCTCTATCGCTATGTTTAGCTTTATACCATGCCTCATAAATTTTATAATCTTCTATGCGGTAATCCGCGCTCAAATCAATCACCTTTTTCCCTCCCTTAAGGAGCAAAGGCGCGACCTCCATTGATGTTGTATGAGGCAAAGCCAAAAATGCCATATCACAAGCTTTTATCGCGGCAGAAGGCTCAAAATTATCACACACGACATCAAGCCTGTTTTTATAAAAAGGGAACATCTCCGAAATCGGCGTAGGAGTATCAACGCGCGCGGTAAGATAGTGTATCTTTACCTGAGGATGCTTAAGCAAAAGAGCAATGAGCTCTTCACCAGTATAGCCCCTTGCGCCAATAATACCAACTTTTACCATATGTTCTCTTGTGTGTAATCCAAGATCCGCACCACTTACGCTTGCTTAATTCATGCGCTTGAGAAAAATCCGGAATAATTATCTAGCGATAAGCCCTCTTCTAATTTTTCATTATAACACAATTATTCACGGGGTCAACGTTTTTGCGTCGGAAACACCGCCCTTTCAGAAAAAGATATCTGTTATCGCAAAATGGCGGGGTAAATAAAAAATCCCGCTTAACCTTCAGCGGGATTTTTTATTCTCTTAACTCTTAATTCTTTGCTCTTAGTTCTGCCTTTTACCTCTTTGTCCACTGGAAGCGTTTACGAGCGCCTTTTTGTCCGTATTTCTTACGCTCTTTCATCCTGGAATCCCGTGTCAAGAAATTACCTTTTCGTAAAATCTGCCTATACACAGGATCCACCACTAATAACGCCCGCGCAATCCCCAAACGCAACGCACCGGCCTGTCCGGAAAGCCCGCCCCCCCCAATATTAGCTAAACAATCATACTTATTTACCGTATTAGTCGCCTGAAATGGCTGTTTTATAAGAAGCCGGTCTGTTTCGCGGATAAAATATTTCTCGATAGGGCGCTTATTAACGATAATGTCCCCTTTACCGGCGATAAGCCGCACTCTGGCTACGGCCTCTTTTCTTCTTCCTGTCGCGTTATATACTGAAAGTGTTTTTTCCATAGGTTTTACTTAGCCTCAAAAACGATTGGTTTTGTTGAAATATGGGGATGCTTCTCTTGGGCGTAAACTTTGAGCTTTTTTAACATATCCCTGCCCAAAGGCCCTGGGGGCAACATACGCATAACTGCTAAACGCATTACCTCGGTAGGCCTTTTCTTTAACATGTCCTCAAGAATGACTTTTCTTAAGCCTGCGGGATAGCCGGAATATCTAAGATAAACCTTCTGCTTTAATTTCCTTCCGGTAACTCTTATTTTTGCGGCATTAACAATAATAACACCGTCTCCGCAGTCAACATGAGGAGTAAACTGAGGCTTATGCTTACCGCGCAATATCCTGGCGGCATGCACTGCGAGCCTCCCCAGGATCTTATCCTGGGCATCAAGCACATACCATGCTCTTTTTATATCTGCCTTTTTAGCTAAATATGTCTTTTGCATAGAAACGAAAGTATACCTTATTTCGCATACCTTGTCAATAGAAAATTAGAAAATTTTGTTAATCCTTCCTCCATCCTCTTATCTTGCCAAAAGCAGAGCGCGCCGGATAAAAAAATAACAAAAAGCCATACAAAAGGCACGTCGGCTTTCCTTACTTTCATTGTTGCCGTGGCTAAGGGATTCACATACACCTTAAACATATCCGTTTCTCCAACCTTTTTCAACTGATAGCCGTGAATAAAACGCATGGCCTCTTGCAAAGTACTATCTTTGGGAAATATAACTAATTTTGATGCCAAAAAGGGATAAAAAACGCCTTGAGGTGAAATTTCCGGGAGCAAACCATTGGCAGACGCCCTGTCTGATATACTGGCTAAAACTATTCCGGCAACAGGAAGACTTGAATAAATAATCTCATTATCTTGAGAATGCTCGGTAATTAGTTTTGATAGGGGCAAATACTCTCGAGGCAACCATACAGAAGCTGATGTGATGCGTTCATTTCGCGATGGGAAAAGCATGTCAGGCAATGTTGCATCAGCACAATAAGCTTTATAGCTAAGCTTTCCGGCTCCATCAGGTTTTTTCTCCATCAATACCGTTACTGAAAAAAATAGGCAATAGGCTACTAAACCGGCATGCGCCCATCTAAAAAAAAGGCTTTTGGCTTTAGCTTTCTCATACAAAAAGTCTAATCCCAGCGCCGACAAAAGAAGTATAGCAAAATACCCCTGGCCAGAGATGAAACGATAAGGATAGGGCAAAAAAACAAAACTTGCGATAAAGAATACAAGAAAGAGCCTGTAAGAGGCCTGTTTTAGCATAATACCCACAGCAAAAAAAGCCAAAAAGTATTCTACGAGTTTAAACTCCAAAAAATATTTCTCACCTATTCCTTCCAAAGACACCTGATGCACTATGCGCAGGTGTGTTTCAAGCAGGGGTAAAGCAAGGATGAACGAAACGAATGCAGCCGTAAAAGCAATTCTCCTATAGCGCGGAGTAAACAGCCCTAAAAGCACAGTGCTTACGAAAAAAAACCAAGAGACACCTATGTGGGTATAAAAACATACGGCAAGTAAGATGGCCGCCCTAAGGCGCCTGCCTTGAAAGAGCTGTCCGAAAGCGAACAATCCCGCAATACAGGCTAGTGTCGCGGGGATATTATTACAGAGCGAAAGATAAAAAGAAAACGACGTTAGCGCCGATACCATCACAAAACAAGCCAGACGCGAAGTATAGTGTTTCCTGATAAACTGCCATAGAGTACAAAGAAAAACTATAGGAATCATGAATTCCATAAACTTCGCTAAAACGATTTTATTAACGCCCAATTTTAACCCTATGGATAGAATCAGATGGTATACAGGCGGATAGATATGGGGCCTGCCCACGGGGGCGTATTGCCAGAAATCCCAGGTGCTATAACCGCCGGCCTTACAAAATCCCCAAGCAGTCTGTAAATGATAATACCCATCAATAAACTGTGGAAAAATACTTGACCGCAATAGCTGAAGCACAGCAAACGAGATTATGATAAGTACCCCATAAAAATCCCAGGAATGCCCGTTTCTGTCTTCCATTAGTATTTAACTCTCACTAAAAATAACCCATGCGCAGGAGCAGTGCGGCCGGCAAGGCGCCTATCTTTAGCTAAAAGTATTTTCCTTAAACTCCCTCGCGGCAATTTTCCCCTTCCAACTTCTACAAGGGTTCCTACGATAGTGCGCACCATAGTATATAAAAACCCATCTGCCTCGATTTCAATTATTAATAAAGGGCGCCTGACAGCCAATAACTGACAGCTGATAGTTTTTTTTACCGATATTCTTTTAATAGTGCGTATTCTACTTTTTACGCCTGTAGCGCTGGCACAAAAAGAGCTGAAATCGTGCTTTCCCAGCAGTACCCGTGCTTCTTTTTTCATCAATGGGATATCTAACTCATAAGGAATACCCCAGGCATAACGCTCTAAGAATGGAGAAGAAAATGAACAATGAAGTATACAATACCGGTACATTTTAGACCTTGCCGAAGAACAGCTATTAAAACCAATATCTGCCTGAAAGATATTCCTTATACCTATATCTTTCGGTAAAAGGCTATTGAGGGCTTTTTTGATTTTTTGTAAAGAGAATCTGGTGTGGGTATGAAAATTAGCTGCCTGGGCAAGAGCATGGACTCCGGCATCAGTCCTTCCGGAGCCGATTACCTTAACCTTTTCCTGAAGGATTTGCTGAAGAGTTTTTTCTAATACTTCCTGAATTGTCTTCTTCTGGTGAGGCTCTGAAGTGGTGAGCCCGTGGTGAGCCCTATTTTGTATCTGCCATCCGGCATACGCAGTCCCATCATATTCAATGATGAGCTTAATATTACGCATCGGCTATCCCTTACTACACCGTCAAATTAATTGTTATAGATTAACGATGTATCAGCCCTGCTTTATTAATTCCTCCGCTATTTGCACAGCATTGGTAGCAGCGCCCTTACGCAGGTTATCCGCGACTACCCACAGCCATAAGCCGTTTTTGACAAAACAGTCCTGGCGGATCCTGCCGACGAATGTTTCATCTTTACCTTCAACATCTTTAGGCATAGGATAGAGGTTCTTTTTAGGGTCATCAATAACTACCACTCCCGGAGCCTTTTTAAGCAACTCTCGCACCTTATCCGGTGTAATCGGCTCTTTAGTCTCAATATAAACTGATTCCGAATGCCCAGTCCTTACCGGAACCCTAACCGTAGTCGCGGAAATCCTAATTTTCTCATCATGCATAATTTTATGGGTTTCTTTCACCAACTTCCACTCTTCATTAGTATAATCACCTTCGGTAAAACTCCCAATATGAGGAAAGATATTAAAAGCCAGTTGTTGGGGCATGGCTCTGGATACTGGATTTTTACCAGAATCCAGAATCAAGGATCCAGCATCTCGCTGGTTCATAATTTCTTTTGTTTCATTAAAGAGCTGCTCAACCGCACCTCTTCCGGCGCCAGATGAAGCCTGGAGAGTGGTTACTATGATTCTCTTTATCCCCACCTTCTTATAAATCGGCCAAAGAGCAACTACCATCTGAATAGTTGAACAATTAGGGTTAGCAATAATACCTTTATTTTTTCTTGCGTCTTTACCATTTACTTCTGGCACGACCAAAGGAACATGGGGATCCATACGAAAGTCTGCGCCGTTATCAATAACTATTACCCCTCTTTTTACTGCTTCAGGAGCATACGTTACTGCTGCTCCCTTCTCACCTTCAGTTCCGGCAAACAAGGCAATGTCAACCCCCTTAAACCCTTCGGGAGTAATCGGCTGTACCGAATACGCCTGCCCATCAACCTGGATATTACGCGCTGAACGCGCAAACACGCGTAATTCTCCCATTGGAAAATTGCGTTGATGAAGAACCCTCAACATTTCCTCACCGACTACTCCAGCCCCAACTACTGCAACAGTATACTCTTTCTTTTTCATCTTATACATTCCTTGATTTTTGCTATTAGCTGGTCTAATGGAATTTTATCCACTCCATAAAAAATTCGTGACGTATTAATAACCCATCCGTTTTCAATGGCATACTTACCGTTTACCCCACCCGTTACAAGATATACATTTCTTTTTCTCTTATCCTTACTAAGGAAAACAAGGCATCGCTCTCCCAGAACAAAGCGGGCTTCTGTTTCAACATTCAACCTCTCCCCCTCCCATTCTCCCCCAGAGTAAGAAATAGTAATTTCTTGGATTCTCATATCTCGTTTTAAATATTCCTCGACACTCAAAACAACGGAAGTAGTAATATCAACCATTGTCCTGGGAGATTTACTCTTTACACTTTCTTTTTTCTCTACAGTTCCCACTATAATTGTATAGGATGAATCAACTAATTCCTCCAAACGGGGGCCCTGTGCAAACAAAAACGCTACGCATACGTTCAACAACATGACTATTAAAAAGGCTATTCCTCTTATTTTCTTTCTACTCATTTTCCCTTTACCATTTTCATTTTAAGCCCGCTGCAACCATATCCCCCACTTCGCTCGTTGGATATCCCATCTTTCCGGCGGCAAGGGATTTTAATGTAGTGGCTACAATCTTTATTACCGCATCTTCAATGGCCTTTGCCGCTTGTGCTTGCCCTAAAGCCTCAAGCATCATTCCTGCCGCGCAGATCGCGGCCAATGGATTAATCACATTCTGCCCCGTATATTTTGGGGCACTACCTCCGATAGGCTCAAACATTGATACTCCTTGAGGATTAATGTTGCCTCCTGCGGCAATACCCATGCCTCCTTGAATCATTGCCCCTAAATCGGTGATAATATCGCCAAACATATTATCGGTCACAATCACATCAAACCACTCGGGATTCTTTACAAACCACATCGTAGTTGCGTCAACGTGGGCATAATCAGTAGTAATATCGGGATATTCTTTGGCAACCTCATAAAAGGTGCGTTCCCATAAATCCCAGGCATAGGTCAAAACATTCGTTTTTCCGCAAAGGGTAAGTTTTTTTCTTTTATTACGCTTACGGGTATATTCAAAGGCATAACGGATACAGCGTTCTACCCCTTTACGGGTATTATAAGAAATCTGTATCGCCACCTCATCCTTGGTGGCTTTTTTCTGAAACTCTCCCATCCCCTTATAGAGGCCTTCGGAATTTTCCCTTACTACCACAAAATCTATATCCTCAGGTTTTTTATCCTTTAAGGGGCAATAATCAGCGTTATAAAGCTTAACCGGGCGTAAATTTATGTATTGGTCTAAGGAAAATCGTAACTTAAGAAGCACTCCGGTTTCTAAAATCCCGGGTTTAACCTTGGGGTGGCCGATTGCCCCTAAGAAAATTGCCGAGTATTTCTTGAGCTCCTCTATATCTTTATCCTCTAAGGTCTTACCGGTCTTTAGATAGCGCTCACCCCCAAAATCAAAGGTTTTAGTTTCATACTGAAACTTATATTTTTTTCCTGCCGCCTCTAAAACCTTGAGGCCTTCGTTAACTACTTCCGGCCCTGTCCCATCTCCGGGGATTACTGCGATTTTATACATTTTTATTGTTTCTCCTGTAAATGATATTTTGCGCCTTTGCGGTTCTGCAACCGCTGAAACGCTGAAGTAAGATAGTTACTCTCCGCTAAAACGCGGAAATTCAATAAGTCTTCTTCTGTGTTTCTTCGGAATCCATTTACTCTGCGCCTCTGCGGAAACATTTATTTTTTAAAATTATTCTGCGCCTTTGCGGTTGCAATCCACTGCATCAGCCCTCCGGCCTCCACTATTTTCTGCATAAACTCCGGAAAACCTTCAGACTTATAAACTTTACCCTGGGTAATATTCTTAATCTTGCCCTTTACCAAATCTATCTCTAATTCATCCCCGTTATTTATCTGGCCAGCCTGGACTATCTCAATAATAGGCAGTCCGATATTTATGGCGTTGCGGTAGAAAATACGGGCAAAGGATTTGGCAATCACACAAGACACTCCCACACCTTTAATCGCAAGAGGGGCGTGTTCCCTGCTTGAGCCGCAGCCAAAGTTCTTTCCCCCAACAATAATATCGCCTTTGGCAACATTTTTAGCAAAATCCGGAGCAATCGTCTCCATGCACTTTTTGCCCAATTCCACAGGGTCGGTAGTCACCAGATACTTTGCCGCGACGATATCGTCAGTATTTATATCATCGCCAAATATATGAACCTTACCTTTTAATAGCATACCTTCCCTTATATTTACTACTATCTACTTACTACTCACTACTTCATCAGGATGCGCAATCCTTCCCACCACTGCTGAAGCTGCTGCTACCGCCGGATTTGCCAGATAGACAAAGCTTTTAGGGGATCCCATCCTGCCGATAAAATTACGGTTTGTAGTAGTAAGAGCCACTTCTCCCTCTGCTAAGATACCACAGTGGCCGCCCAAACATGGCCCGCAGGTAGGAGTTGAAATAACACAGCCTGCCTTGCTAAAAATATCAAGCAAGCCTTCCCTCATTGCCTGCTTATAGATAGTTTGGGTTGCCGGAATAATAATCGTACGCACACAGGATTTCACATATTTTCCCTTCAGGACCTTGGCTGCGGCCCTTAAATCTGAAATCCTGCCGTTAGTGCAAGAGCCAATAACCACTTGATCAACACTAACATTCTTAAGCTGGCCCACTGGCCTAACATTACTGGGGAGATGAGGGCAAGCTACCTGCGGCTCCAGTTTAGAGACATCGTATTCCTTAATATCCGCGTACTGGGCATCTTTATCGCTTTTTAAATGAGTCCATAGCCGATAGTCTATAGCCGATGGTCTTTTTCTGGTGACCTTGTGACCTTGTGACTTTGTGGCCTCTTTGATATATTCAAAAGTAACTTCGTCCGGCTCAATAATCCCGGCCTTCCCCCCAGCCTCGATTGCCATATTAGACATCGTAAGGCGGCCATCAATATCTAATTTCTCAATCACAGGGCCGCAAAATTCCATTGCCTTATATAAAGCTCCGTCTACTCCTATATCGCCAATGGTATAAAGAATCAGGTCTTTGCCGCTTACCCACTTCTTAAGTTTTCCTGTATAGGTAAATTTTATAGTCTGGGGGACACGAAACCAGGCATGCCCGGTAATCCAGCTTGCGGCAATATCGGTTGAGCCCATCCCCGTTGAAAAAGCACCCAAAGCGCCATAGGTACAGGTATGTGAATCCGCGCCTATAATCAAATCTCCAGGCTGAATAAAACCCATCTCGGGAAGAAGCGCGTGTTCAATACCCATTTGTCCGACTTCAAAGTAATTTCTAATTTTATACTCTTTGGCAAAATCATATAACATTCTCGCCTGATTAGCACTCCTTAAATCTTTCGCTGGAGTAAAATGATCCGGCACAAGCACTACCTTCCTGGTATCGAAAACTTTTTTTGCCCCTGACTTCCTAAATTCCTCTATCGCTAAGGGCGCGGTAATGTCATTAGCTAAAGCCAAATCAACTTTTGCCCAGATAAACTCACCCGGATGAATATCTTTTTTTCCTGGGGTATGCTGTAATAATATTTTTTCAGTGATTGTGTATGGCATTAATAATTTTAGCGTTTAGCGTAGAGCGTTTAGAAAAACAAAAAACTATACGCTAACCATTAAATCTCTTAACGATGAGGGTGGCATTATGGCCACCAAAGCCTAATGAATTGGACATCGCTATATTTACTTTCATCTTACGCGATACATTAGGGACATAATCAAGGTCACAGTCGGGGTCAGGAACCTCCTGATTGATGGTAGGATGCACAATAGAATCGCGGATAGAAAGACAACAGACTACGAATTCTAAGCCTCCTGCCGCACCTAAGAGATGGCCTGTCATAGACTTTGTGGAATTAACCGCTATGGTATAGGCATGCTGGCCAAAGGCATTTTTGATTGCCAAGGTCTCAATTTTATCATTTAACGCCGTTGACGTACCATGGGCATTGATATAGTCTATCTCTTGCGGCTTTACATTAGCGTCCGCTAATGCCGCAAGCATTGCCCGAGATGCGCCGCTACCGGTCGAATCAGGGGCTGTCATATGATAGGCATCAGCGGACATACCATAGCCAACCATCTCCGCGTATATCTTCGCATTTCGTTTTAGAGCATGCTCCAAAAATTCTAAAACCACTAAGCCGGCACCTTCTGCCATCACAAAGCCGTCTCGTAATTTATCAAACGGCCGAGAGGCTCTCTGAGGCTCGTTATTTCTTTTAGACAACGCCTTAAGCGCGCAAAACCCTCCAACACCCAAAGCCGTAATACAGCTTTCGGTGCCGCCGGCAAACATGATATCGGCGTCGCCGTGTTGAATCACCCTAAAGGCGTCACCCAAAGCGTGTGAACCTGAAGCGCATGCTGTCGCTACGCAAGAATTTGGGCCTTTCAAACCCAACGCAATCGAGACATGGCCCGCGGCTTCATTGACAATAAGCATCGGAATAAGAAAAGGCGAAAGCCGTGAAGGGCCTTTTTCTAAATATATCTTATGCTCTTCCTCGATAATACGTAAGCTTCCAATCCCGGAACCAATTAAAACTCCGATACGGGTAGTATCTTCTTTACTCAAATCTAGCTGAGAATCAAAGGCTGCCTGCTTGGCTGCCGCGACCGCGTATTGGACAAATTTCTCCATTCGCCTGGCTTCCTTTGGCTCTATGTATTGTAGCGAATCAAAACCCTTGACCTCACCGGCAATACGCGAATCAAAGGCACTGGCATCAAACGTCGTCAATGGCCCTATCCCGCTTTTACCCGAGAGTAACGCCTGCCAGAAGGTATCCACCTCATTACCTACCGGAGAAATTATTCCTAAACCAGTAACAACGACGCGTCGTTTCATTTTAAAATCTTATTTTACACGAATTGCCACGAATTCCTGCCTACCGGTAGGCAGGTTTAGCGAATTTACACGAATCAATCTGCGAGAATTCGGCTTTTAATTTGTGGTAATGAGTGTTTAAAATGGGCTTTTCTTGTAAACTAATGTATGTTCTTACAATGCCCCCTCTGGCTAAAGCCCGAGGTTCATTTTCTTCTTGCCCCCTCAGGGCAAAATCCCGACCGAAGCGTCGGGATAAATGATTTGCCCCGGTCACGACATGACCGGGGCATTGTAATAATTACTGTATAATAGACAAGTTACTTACTTGCTCCTGCTTTTTCTTCGATATATTTAACGGCATCTCCTACGGTGGTCATCTTTTCCGCGTCTTCATCAGGTATTTCAATGCCAAATTCTTCTTCCAAAGCCATTACCAACTCGACGGTATCCAGAGAATCAGCTCCTAAATCATCAATAAAAGATGCTCCGGGAGTAACTTCTTCAATTTTCACTCCTAATTGCTCCGCAATGATTGATTTTACCTTATCTGCTACAGCCATTATTTTCCTCCTCTTGCAACCGCTGAAACGCTGCAACCACTGAAGCGCTGAATTAATAGGTTAAGTTTTCTGCGCCTTCGCGGTTAAGTTTTCTGCGCCTTCGCGGTTAAGTTTTCTGTGTTTCCGCGGAATCTATCAGTTCCATTTACTCTCTCGAGCCTCCGCGGTTATGTCATCACCATGCCGCCATCTATAATAATAGTCTGGCCTGTAATATAGTCCGCCTCGCTTGATGCCAAGAATAGACACAGCCTTGCCACATCTTCAGGCTTTCCAAACCTGCCTAAAGGTATCTGAGCAAGCATTTTTTCCTGTATCTCTTGGGGAAGCTTTGCCGTCATCTCTGTCTGGATAAAACCGGGAGCAACCGCATTTACACATATCCCTCTGCTTGCTAATTCCTTAGCGGTTGTCTTGGTTAAGGCGATAATTCCGGCTTTTGAGGCAGAGTAATTGGCCTGACCTGCATTCCCTATAATACCAATGATCGATGCGATATTCACCATCTTGCCTGACTTCTGCTTCAACATTGCTTTTGAGGCTACCTTGGTGCAGTTAAATGTGCCTTTGAGATTCACATTTATGACCGCATCCCAATCTGCCTCTGGCATTCGAAGCAACAGGCCGTCTTTGGTGATGCCTGCATTGTTTACCAATATATCAAGCTTCTGAAATTTGTCAAGAATTTTGTTTATTTCTTCTTCTACTTGCCGCGCATTGGTCACATCCACTTTCGCGCTCATTGCTTTAACCCCTAAGGCCTCTATATCTTTCTGCGTTTGGCTTGCGGCTTCCGGATTCACATCCCAAATGACGATATGAGCGCCTTCCTTGGCAAAGAGTAATGCAATCTCACGGCCTATTCCTCGTGCTGAACCAGTCACTAAAGCTACTTTATCTTTAAGACGTATATTCCCTTCAAGGCACATCTTTCTCCTTTGTTAAATAAAAAGGTTGAGGTTGAGGTCAATGTCCACTTACAACTGTTAAATTGCTACACTGCTACATTGCTATAAGCAGTTTAACAGTTTAGCAGTTTAACAATGTATTTTACTCCTTCTTACACACTTATATACTTCCTGTGCGTTTCCTATATTCTTCACTTCCAGGCTTGCATCTATCTTTCTGATCAATCCCTTAAGAACGCTTCCTGGCCCAATCTCATACAAGAGCTTAACCCCCTCTCCTGCCATAAACCGCACCGTATCTTCCCAGAGAACAGCGCTATAAATCTGCCTGAATAAATTCTCGCGGATGACAGCAGCATCCTGGGTAGGGCTTGCGCTGACATTACTTATTATAGGAATTGAGGCCTTTTTCAAGGTAAAACTATCCAAAAAAACCTTAAATTTAGCCGCTGCTTCTTTCATCAAAGAAGAGTGAAATGCTCCGGAAACCTCTAAATCAATCACTCGTTTGGCGCCGCTGGCAAGAAGTGAAGCCTTTGCCTTTTCCACTGCTTCAGTCTTTCCTGAAATAACAATTTGCCCCGGACAATTAAGGTTGGCTATTTGGGCACCAGCCTGAGCGCATATATCCTCTACTACTTTTCTTTCTAATCCTAATACCGCGGCCATTTTTCCGGGGGATATGCGGGTTTCTTCCTCCATTAACTGAGCCCGTTTACTCACTAAACGTAACGCCTCCTCAAAATCAATAACTCCGCTTGCCACAAGAGCTGCATATTCACCTAAGCTTAGGCCTGCGGTGTACTGGATACTGGATACCGGATACCGGATACCGGATTTAAAAGCCTCTAAAGCAGCTATACTCACCGTAAGAATGGCTGGCTGGCAATTTTTGGTGCGGGTGAGTTCCTCAAGAGGGCCTTCCAAGCAAAGCTTGGTAAGAGGGAACCCCAAAACCTTGTCTGCGGTATCAAAAACAGCTTTACTCTCTGGAAAAGCTTCATAAAGATCCTTTCCCATCCCCACATACTGGCTGCCTTGCCCTGGAAACAATAAAGCGATAGGTTTCATTGTTACATTGTTAAATGGTTACATTGCTATAAACCGAACAACAGTGCAGCAATTTGACAATGTAACCATTTAGCATTACACTACCATTTAATAACACAAGCGCCCCATACCAATCCCGCTCCAAAAACATCAAGCACTACAATATCGCCTTTTTTAACCCTTCCTGATTTCACTGCCTCGCAAAGAGCGGTTGCGGTAGAAGCTGAAGACATATTGCCATATTTACCAATATTCATGAAAATTTTGTCCCTCTCTAAACCTAAGCGTTTGGCGGCAGCCAAGATTATTCGTTCATTAGCCTGGTGAGGGATAAAACAATCTACGTCTTTACAGGTTAATCCCGCCAGCTTTAACGCTTTGTTCGCGGCTTCTGCCAAACGTTTTACCGCTATTTTAAAGAGTTCGTTGCCATGCATCTTCACAAAATGTAAACCCTTATTTATAGTTTCATGGCTGGGGGGAAGGCGCGTGCCCCCGGCAGGAAGCATCAATAAATTTCCTCCACTGCCGTCACTGCCTAAATAGGTCGAAAGTATTCCATTACGCTTTACCGGCGCGATAACCGCTGCTCCCGCGCCATCACCGAATAACACACAAGTACTACGGTCTTTCCAATCTACAAACGGCGAAAGCTTCTCTACGCCGATAATCAGCGCGTTTTTATATGTTCCCGAAGCAATAAACTGTTGAGCTGTCACTAAGGCATATACAAACCCCGCGCAGGCCGCGGAGATATCAAAACACACAGCTTTCTTTGCCTTGAGCCCTTGCTGGACGATGGTGGAAACCGAGGGGAATTGCATATCCGGGCTTATCGTAGCGGTAATGATTAAATCAACTGACTCCGCTTTCAGCTTGGCATCTCTGAGGGCTGCCTGTGCTGCCTTAATTGCCATGTCACTGGATGCCTCGTTATCCGCGGCCAGACGGCGCTCTCTGATACCGGTACGCGTAACAATCCACTCATTAGAGGTATCCACCATTTTTTCTAAGTCTGCGTTGGTCAATACGCGTTTTGGCAGATATTCTCCTACACCGAGTATCCCTATTGGTTTCATTCTTTTCTCTTCAATCTCTGCAACCATGTATATGTACCCTATACAATAAACGGTACACAGGTAACGGTAAACGAATTATACGTTATAGGTTAATTTTCTTACCGATTCAAGCATCTTCTGGTTAACATTATTTTCTACTTCTTTTATGGCAACCCGTATCGCGTTTTTGATTGCCTTCGCGCTAGAACGGCCATGGCCAATGATTACTATTCCGTTTACTCCCAAAAGCGGCGCTCCACCGTATTCTGAATAATCAAAGTTTTTCTTAAAACGCCGAAGAGCGGGATAGACAAATAAAGAACCGATCTTAGCCATAAGACTGCTGGTTAATTCGCGCTTTAACAATACCCCAAAGGCTTCCGCGACACCCTCTGATACTTTGAGGGTTACATTTCCCACAAACCCGTCGCAAATGACAATTTCGGTTTTCCCTTTAAAAACATCTTTACCTTCGACATTGCCTTGAAAATTCAAATGCGAGGATTCTAATAAACGGTAGGTTTCTTTTACAAAATCGGTCCCTTTAGCCTCTTCTTCACCGATATTAAGCAGCCCCACGGAAGGGTTATCACAATTAAAAATATGGCGGTAATACGCCTGGGCCATCGCGGCGTATTGAAGCAAATGGGTAGGCTTAGCATCAATATTCGCTCCGGCATCAATAATAAGGGTAGGCGTTTTTTTTACGGTCGGCATAATAATGGCTATCCCCGGACGCTCAACTTCAGAAAGCATCCCTAACCCGAGCGTCGCGGCACAAACCCCGGCACCGGTATTGCCCGCGCTAAAGAAAGCATCCGCCTTTTGCTGCTTAATAAGCTCGAGCGCGCGGATAATAGAAGAATCCCGTTTTTTACGGATACTTAAAGCCGCCGGCTCGTTCATTTGAATAATTTCTGAGGCATGAACGATTTCAATAGCCTCGGGGCAGCCGCCAATTTTCTGTAGTTCTTCCTCTATACGTTCGCGGATTCCCACAAGCGCTATTCTACAGCCATATTCCTTACTCGCAGCAACCGCTCCTTCAATGACTACTTTCGGGGCATAATCACCACCCATCGCATCAACTGCTATCTTCATACGTCAATTGTTAAAGTGTCAAATTGCTCCACTGTTATCTTGCCTAAACAATGTAACAGTATAACAATTTAGCAATTTATCCTTGTTTCTTCTTTTTTTCCTTAATCTTTATCTCAAGGACTTGCCTGCCTTTATAATAGCCGCAGACAGGACAAACCTGATGTGAATGTTTCGGCTGTTTACATTGGGGACAGACACTGAGCTCTCCCATTTTAAATATCTTATGCGCTCTTTTTTTACGCGTGCGTGCGCTTGAAAATCTCCTCTTTGGTAATGGCATAGCCTCACTCCTTTCAGTCGTTGGGAGTGTTAAGTTTAGAAGTGTAAAGTTGTTACATTCTTACTTACACACTTACACACTTACAATCTCCTTCGTTTAAATTCTTTCCACATTGAGCACAAAGCCCCTTACACTCAGGGGTACATAAAGGCTTTAAGGGATATTCCAGGATAAGTTCCTGACGGATATCTTCGGTAATATCAACGGCAGTATCTGCTTTACTAATAGGGCAGTCAATCCTGAAATCCTTACGGAGGAGAGACTCTATCTCCACCAAACACCGTGAACACTCAAGCCTCACCTTGGCCTTCAAAGCAACTTTGATATCAAGGACTTCCTGCAGTTTTAGTACCTGAGCCTTAATTTCAATAGGATACACAAGATGCACTCCGGCAATTTCTACATCTAATCCTTCAGGAGTCAGAGACTCAATAAGTGTCAGAGGTTCACCTTCCGGCAGCTGTTTTAAATCGATATTCACAGGCTTCCTTTACCTTTTAAGCCTTTCTTTAAGCTTTTTCTGGACATCTTTAGGCATAAAATCCGATACATCCGCGCCTAATAAAGCAGCCTCTTTTAAAAGCTTTGATGAAATATATGAATATTGCTCGGAAGGCATCAGAAAGATTGTTTCTACGTCATGTGAAAGTTTTCGGTTAGTCAAGGCCAGCTGAAATTCATACTCAAAGTCAGAAACCATCCGCAAGCCTCTAATAATCACCCCTATAGAATGTTTTCGGGCATAATCCACCACTAAGCCGTCAAAAGCCTCGACAACCACTGTGTCCATATCCGCCGTGGCCTTTTTGAGCATCTCTACCCGTTCTTTTACCGAAAATAAAGGCTTCTTTTGTGAATTAGAGGCTACGCCAACCACAACAGTCTCAAATATCCTTGAGGCTCTTTGAATAATATCAATATGCCCATAGGTTACCGGATCAAATGAGCCGGGATACATTGCTTTTTGGCACATGTTCCTCACTCCGTTCGGAGTTTAAAGAGTGTAAGTGTAAAGTGTTTAAGTTTTCTTCTAACTTACACACTAACCCATATTTCTATAAAACGACAATACGGTTTCCCCGTACTTGTTTTGCTTAAAAAGCATTAAGCTGCCTTCTTCGCGCGGCAGCTCTTCTTTTTTATGATGCTCTAATACCACGATACCTTGAGGCGCTACTATATCACAAAGGCTTATGCCTCGCAAGGACTTTTTTGCCAAGCCTTTCAGATAAGGAGGGTCAAGGAATACCATATCAAATGCGCGCTGTTTCTTGGACAAAAACTCTAAAGAATCAAGGGAATCTTTCCTGTAGAGGGAGTATGTTCCTATACCTAAAAGCTTAAGGTTTGATTCAATGAGCCTTAGGCAATTACTATCCTTTTCTACAAAGCTCACTTCCTTTGCCCCATAAGAATACGCTTCTATCCCTACAGCGCCGGAACCGGCAAAGAGTTCCAAGACCATAGCTCCTTTCACAAAATCACCTAAAGAGTCGAAAAGTGCCTTGCGGACTTTATTTTGAGTGGGACGGATATTTTTGGGGAACTGTATCCTTCTTCCCTTGAAACTTCCGGAGATTATCTGCATAATGCCTGCCTTTAGGGATAAACTTTAGCAGCCGCGTACGGTCATCCTTGATTTTAAATTCGATACGAAGGTACTGGCGAGGCAATGCTTTCTTAATCCTATCAGCCCATTCAATAACGGTTATACCATCGCCATAGAAATATTCTTCATAACCAATCTGCTCTAATTGATGAATATCTTTAAGCCTGTAGAGGTCAAAGTGGTAGACTTCATGGCGGCCCCGATACTGGCGCATAAGGATAAAGGTAGGGCTTGTTACTTTCTGCCTGCGGCAGGACAACCCTGAGGCTAAACCCTTCACAAAAATAGTCTTTCCTGAGCCAACAGTGCCAATAAGCGCCACGACATCACCAGCTGTAAGATATTTTGCTAAGCCACGAGCGATTTCTTTAGTTTGCTTTACAGAAGCAGACGTTATACGCATTATTCTTTTTGTTTGCCTCCCGCTCACTACTCTCTACTCTCTACTCACTACTTACTACTCACTACTTTCTACTCTCTACTCTCTACTCTCTACTCTAAAAGTGCTGATACCCCTTCGCCTCAAGCACCTTTTCCTGCGCTTTTTTAGTAATGAATTTTATCCCGTAGTGCTTCTCTCTGATTTCACCTATAGCCTTAAAATACACGCCTTTTTCCTGTATCAAACGCCGGGCCTCTGCTAGAGGCATAGAAAAAAGCAGCTCAAAATCTTCCCCCATATGCAGTGCCTCATCAAACGACTTTGCATCAGCTGATACGGGAATTAAATCCTCATACACGACGGCTCCTGCCTGGCTTGCCAAGCATAAACGCCGTAAATCAAGGCTCAAGCCATCAGAAATATCCAACATGGCATTGACCTTGTAGTTATTCACCAAATAATGCGCCTCCTTGATGCGGGGCGTAAACGTAAGATGCCTTCCGTAAAATGACCCCCCTAAAGGGCCGCTGACAAAGAGGATATCCCGAGGCTTTGCCCCTGAACGGAAAACCACCCCCTCTTTACGCACCTCTCCTATCACCGAGATATTGATAACTATTTTCTCAGATAAGCTTAAATCTCCCCCCACGACACTAACCTTAAACTTCTTTGCTAACCTCAGCAAACCGGCATAAAAACCATCGATAAAGCGGACCGAGCCTTTTTTGGGCATCCCTAAGGAAACAAGCGCGTAACAAGGCATCCCTCCCATTGCGGCAATATCGCTTAATGAACACGCCAGAGCCTTATGGCCGATATCTTCAGGATGCGCCCGCCGGGTAAAATCCACATCTTCAATGAGCATATCCGCGGTAAAAAGCTGGTATTTATCCTTCGTAGCGCGCAACACCGCGGTATCATCTCCTATACCGCAGACAACCGAAGCATCAACTTTTACTTTTTTTGAGATTCGTTTAATTAAATCTAATTCAGAAATTTTATGTGAAGGCATGAGAAATAGTACTGGCAAACGGCGGGTAGATAAGCCCTTTTTCAGTGACAAAGGCGGTAATGAATTCATTACCTGTTACATCAAACGCAGGGTTATATACCTTTACCCCTTTGGGGGCTATTGGTTGAGCCTGTAATTCTAAAACCTCGATATCGTGCCTGTGCTCAATGATAATATCCTTCCCTGATGATACCCCAAAATCAAACGTCGAACGCGGGGCAACGACATACAAGGGCACTTTATGGTAATGGCTGATGAGGGCCAGGTTAAACGTCCCTATTTTATTTGCCGTATCGCCATTTTTGGCAATTCTATCCGCGCCGACAAATACCTTATTAATTTTACCCTCACGCATAAGGTAAGCGGCAGTATTATCCGCAATCAACGTTACCTCGATATTATGTTTTTTAAGTTCCCAACTGGTAAGGCGCGCTCCCTGCAAAAGCGGCCTTGTTTCGCAGGCAAATACCTTAACTGTCTTTCCCTTCTCTTTTGCCCGGTAAAAAACACCGAGTGCCGTGCCATAATCCGCGGTTGCCAATGCCCCTGCGTTACAAATAGTAAGGCAGGTATCAAAGTCATTAATCAATGACGCGCCATAGTCTGCCATCGTACGGCAAATCGCCTTATCTTCTTCCAGGATTTTGAGCGCCTCTTGTAAAAGTAACTCTTTTTTGCGGGAAACACTTACTTGGGCATGATGATAGGCTACCTGGCGCATGCGTTCCAGCGCCCAGGAAAGATTTACCGCCGTCGGCCTGCTTGAGGCTAAATATCGTATCACTTCATCCAATTTCTTTTTAAAGGTGTTAGCGTTATCCGTTCTTACCTTATTCACGCCTACCATTACTCCAAAAGCGCCGGCAATGCCAATCGCGGGAGCGCCCCGCACCTTCAACTCTTTAATCGCCTTCCACACAGTTTTTGCATCGTGGCAGTCCAGATATTCCAGCTTTAAAGGAAGCTTGGTCTGATCAATAATCCTGACACAATTATTCTTCCACTCTATCGTTGGTATCGGCATAGTGCTCCGTTAACTTAATTCTTAGGGGTATAGTGAAGTTAACTCCGCACTTCCGCTAAGGGGGCAGGCCCCCCTTCGGCGTTCGCTTCGCTCACTGAGCACCCCCCAAGCGTGGGGAAAGTTTTTCCCCACACCCCTTTTATTACACCGTCACACTAATAAAAACTAATTTAACGGTGTAATAGTTATATCCCCATCATCCTGGCTAAGAGGCTCTTTTTTGTCTTTATCGCGGCATAGGGGCAGAATTCCTTACAACAAAAACAAGAAATACACCGTGCGTAGTCAATAACGATTTTACCGCCTTTATTGCTCATAGTCCTTTGCGGGCAATTTTCAACGCATGAGTTACACAAACGGCAGAGATCCGAATTAATGTTAGGATGAAAATAAATATATTTCTTAAGGAAGGTAACGATGAACGACGGCAGTTTGTTTTTAATCGTTTGTCTCAGAGAAGTCTCTGGAAGCTTGAAATCAGAAATAATAGATGCCGCGAGTGTTTGCCCTTGAATCTCGATAGTAGTTATATCGGCTGTGCCTATTCCTCTTCTTGAGGCCTCTTTATTGGTATATATATAGTCTGGGTGGGTATTCATGATCCTGGCTAATACCGTATCAAGAGAAACCGCGTCAGAACTTGCTACAATGAGCCCAAAATCTCTCTTAGTCCCTGACGTGGCCGGCCCGTTACCCTCTATTCCCGATATACCGTCAACTATGGAAAGAGCCGGTTTTACCGCTTCATACACATCCAGAAGCATATTCGCGAATTTTTCATGCTGATAAAAATTCTTATGGCATTCAAGTTTAAATGTCCCGGGGATAAGGCCAAAGAGGTTTTTCACAGCGCCGGTCAAAATCATATAATCATGGGTCTTAAATTTCGGCAGGTTAACGACATAATCGCATTCCTTGACCCACTCAGTCAAAGGAAAATAAGTATGCATAAATCTTTTACCAAAGGTAATGAGCTCTACCTTTTCTTCATCTGCTACTTTTTTTATGCCGGTGCGTTCGTAAACTTCATAAATATTCTCGATATTATCGCCAAACACGCTTGGCCCATCGCCTATATACATTGTGCAGCCAATTTCTCGTAAGATCCTTACCACCGCGCGTACAAACTCCGGATGTGTCGTAATCGCCCGCTGGGGCTCTATAGCCATCAGAAGATTAGGCTTAAGCAAAACCCTGGAATTCGGCTTAAGAAACTTTGTGATGCCCCCGATAAGCTCTATAGCTTCTTTAACTTTCGGGAAGAGGTCTTCCTGTTTATACGCGGCACATTTAACTATGGAAACTTGTGATTTCATTTAAAATTTAAATAATCTCTTGGCATTCTCGGTTGTCTGTGCCGCGATCTCCTCTATGCTACATTTTCTTAATTCCGCGATACATTCAGCCAAAAGCCTCACATTTGACGGTTCATTGCGCTTTCCTCGAAACCCTTCAGGCGCCAGATAAGGGCAATCCGTTTCTAACAAAAGCCTCTCGGGAGGGATATATCGCACCAATTCCCGTAAGCTGCCTGACTTCTTGTAGGTGATATTGCAGGTAACGGAAATGTGCAATCCTAAATGTAAACACTCTTCTAAAAAGTTTTTGCTCCCTGAAAAACAATGTATTACCCCCTGAATTTTGCCTGAGAAATCATTGAGTATTTTGAGGGTCTCTTCTTCCGCGGCGCGGCTGTGAATTATAAGCGGCAAACCTAACGCAACGCTTAGTTCAATAAATTTCCGGAAGAAGTTTCTTTGAATATCTTCGGGAGAAAGGTTACGGTAAAAATCTAATCCCACCTCACCAATAGCGATCACTTTCTCGCTATGGGCAAGGCTTTCAATCTGTTTAAATGCCTTATCGTCAATTTCTTTTACATCGTGTGGATGGACTCCTATTGATGTATAAATACTCTCATAGCGATGAGCTAACTCCAGAGAGCGCGCGCATCCTGAGATACTGGAACTGACATTTATTATGCGCTCTATTCCCTTTTCCTGGGCGCGTTTCAGGACATCTTCTCTGTCATTATCAAAATCACTAAAATCAAGATGCGCGTGGGTATCTATGAACATATCCGGGAGTAACATGTTAAAAACGCCTGCCTGCCGCAGGCAGGGATATCAGGGTATCAGGAAATTAGGATTTTCCCGCTATAGTCTTTGATGAGGCGGGATCCCGCCTTGGGCGGGAAGAGATCGGAAGACTCGGGGATTAGGGAAAAACCGATATTTTGTTCCCAATATCCTGATCACCCTGCCTACCGGCAGGCAGGCAAATCCTGATACCCCGATTACCTGATTCCTGTATTTAACATGACTATTTACACCTAGTATACGAGGCATATTATTATTTCACTTCAATACGCGGGAAAAGGGGAACACCTTTCTTAATTATATTTGACGCAAATTGCTCGGATATACTCTTTGCGCTCTGAGGCATAAAATTGGTTAAGGCACGAGAAACGTTTCGTATCACGCTCACTAAAAGCATTATAAAGCTGTTGAGTTCCTCTGTCTTATTTTCTTTAAGCAGATTCCAGGGTTTGGTGTCTTCAATAAACTTATTGGCCTCCGAAATAACCAGCCACAGGGCATCTAATCCGGCAGTAAAATCAACCGCCTCAAGAGCCTTCCTAAGCTGCGCTTCTAAATTGTCATTATCTCTCTTTAGCTGATTCTCCTTGATGCTCCCTTGTTCGGGGAGTTTTCCAGAAAAATACTTCTCTACCATCGTAGCCGTGCGGTGCGTAAGATTACCCCAATCATTTGCCAAATCGCTATTTTTTCTCTTAATAATTGCCTCATTGGAAAAAGTACCGTCTAAACCAAAAGGCACATCCCGGAGCAAGAAATAGCGGTAGGTATCAACGCCATAAGCATCAACCAGCCGTAAAGGATCAATCACATTCCCCCGAGATTTTGACATTTTATCCTTCCCCACCATCCACCAGCCATGGGCAAAAATCATTTTAGGAAGGCTTAGGCCCAGCGCCTTAAGGATAATCGGCCAGTAAATGGCGTGTTGACGCAAAATGTCCTTACCGATTAAATGTAAATCCGCAGGCCAATATTTCTTGAATTTCGCTTCATCATAACCAAAGCCTACCGCGCTAATATAGTTAATCAGGGCATCAAACCATACATAGGTCACATGGCCGGTGCTAAAAGGTATTTCTATCCCCCACTTCAAACGGCTCTTAGGCCTTGAAATACATAAGTCCGTAAGGGTGTTAGTGGTAAGAAAGCTGAGCACTTCATTATAACGCGATACGGGCCGGATAAAATCGGGATGCGATTGGATATGCTCAATGAGCCATTGCTGGTAGTAAGAAAGCCTGAAGAAATAATTGTCTTCCCGTATCCTCTCAAGCGCGCGCCTGCAATCAGGGCAGCAATCCTGCGATACCTGCATATCGGTCCAAAACGTCTCACAGGGAGTACAATACCAGCCTTCATACGTATCCATATAAATGTCTTTGTTTTTGTGCAAGATAGTTAACACAAGCTCTACAGCAGCGCTATGGCGCTTATCGGTGGTACGGATAAAATCATCATAGGAAATATCTAATGATTTCCAAAGGCCGATAAAAATTGAAACCATATTATCGGTGAAGGCTTTTTCTGAAAGGCCGGCACTAGCGGCGGCTTTCGCTATCTTCTGGCCATGCTCATCGCTTCCGGTAAGAAAATAGACCTCATCCCCCATGTTTCGATGAAAGCGAGCCAGAGTATCCGCGGCTACAGTGGTATATGAATGGCCGATATGCGGGGGAGAATTCACGTAGTATAAAGGAGTAGTAATATAAAACTTATTTTTCATCGTGTGGCTTTGCCTGATGACAACAGCTATGGTTCTGGCTATAATCCAAGCGTATCTGCCTTCCGTCTTCATACTCGATCAAACAAGAACGCTTGAGTTTATTCACGCTGATAACCTTTGCCTTGCCGTCGCCTCGGGAAATACTGTCCCCTTCTTTCGGCAATCCCTTCGATAATTCCATATAGGCGCCATACTCATAGGCAAGACAGCACATCAACCTGCCGCAGGTACCGGAAATCTTAGGAGGATTTAACGGTAACCCCTGCTCTTTAGCCATTTTAATCATTACCGGCTCAAAATCTTTTAAGAACGTCGCACAGCAAAGCCGTCTTCCGCAGACACCAAAACCACCCAAGAGCTTAGCCTCATCGCGCACCCCAATCTGCCGTAATTCTATGCGCGCCTTAAAAATCTTTGCCAAATCCTTGACTAATTCGCGAAAATCAACCCTGCCATCAGCAGTGAAAAAAAAGATGATTTTGCTCCGGTCAAAGGAATACTCGCAATCCACAAGTTTCATATCCAGCTTATGTTCCTGAATCTTTTTGAAACATTGGGCAAAATCCTCTTTGGCCTTAAGTTTATTTTCGTCAATCTGCTTAAGGTCATCGCTTGAGGCAAGGCGGATAATCTTTCTTACCGGCTCATCCTGCGTTTTCGCGTCAACACATTCATTGGTATCGGCGATGATATGGCCGTAATCTGTCCCTCGGTCAGCCTCCACGATGACATAATCGCCAATTTTTACCGCGGCTTCCGAAAGCCGGTATAACAACGTCTGTCCGGCTTCCCTTAATTTCACCTGCGCTAATTTTTCCATACGAGGCTCACGGAAATAGTATCTGCCAATAATTTAAGATTGACATTACTTTTAAGATAGTCAAAACCTTTGGCTAAAGTATCCAGCATTGAAAATAGCTGGGCCGGAGAATATAAAGCGGCCTGCTGGGTTATCTGCCGCTGTTTATCCTGATTCATGAGATATTCTTTGGGCATGCGAAGCCTGACAAACACAATATCCCTGAACCAGCTCATTAAAATTGATAACGCCTGCTGTGACTGAGGTTTATCCTTAAAAATATCTTCCCAGGACGCTCTCCTCTCGGGGCCTTGCAGAAGCATAGAGAAAACGGCGTCTCTTTGGGTGAAAAATTCATTCTGGCTCAAGGTAAGCGCTTCTCCAATCTTACCGTCTGAATAATAGGCAAGATAGCGGCGTTGCTCCAGATTCACATGATATTTTCCTTCTAAAATACACTCTGCCTGCTGCCTGTTCAGATTCGAAAACCGTATCTTCTGGCAGCGCGAGGCAATTGTCGGCAACACTAACCTCAGGCCGGTACTCATAAGAATAATGACCGAATCAGCGGAAGGCTCCTCCAGTATCTTTAATAAAGAATTCGCGGCTTCTTCCGTTAAACGCTGGCAGTTATCGATAATACATACCTTAACTTTTCCTTCAAAAGGCCTGAGGCTCATTACCTCTTGCATGCGGCGGACCTGTTCGATCTTGATATTTTCAGAGCCGCCTTCAACATCAAACCAGTGCAAATCAGGATATTCACCCTTATCTGATGTACGGCAGGAACTGCAGCTATCACAACAATCGTTACTCTGTTTTTCGCAGTTGAGGCTTTTGGCAAACTGCCGGGCAACAAATGCCTTTCCTACACCGCCTGGCCCGTAGAATAAAAAACTAACCCCGAAATGCCTTCGCTCTAAGGCATGCTGTAAAATTCTTATTGGCGCCGCGTGGCCGATAGCTTCTCTCAATGACATAGGAATTCCTCAAGAAGTTTCTTTATTTCATCATGGGTCCTGCTTATATCTTTTGCCTGAATAACTTTTATGCGCTTTGGATATTTTCTAGCCAAAGCAAGATAGCCGTTTCTTACCCTGCGATGATAGGTAAGCGAACGCCCCTGAATCCTGTCCTTAGAGCCTCCCGCCCGGCGCAGGCCCTCTTTGGCAGCAATGTCTAAAAGAAAAGTCAAATCCGGGACAATATCGCCTGTCGCAAATTTTCCCATCATTGAAATCATCTTTTTATCCAGGCCTAAACCGCACCCTTGGTATACCAGCGTTGAATCCTGGAAACGGTCGCAAAGGATTATGGTTTTTTCTTTTAACGCGGGAATAATCTTTTCTTTTACCAATTGCGCCCGTGCTGCCAAATAAAGCAACAATTCCACCTTTTCGCAGATAAAATGGTTCTTTTTATCTAAAAGGATCTTCCTGATACCTTCGCTGAACGTGGTTGAACCGGGTTCGCGCAGGACCAAAACCTTGAAATTTCGCTGGGTAAGGTAATCCGCCAAAAGCTTAATCTGGGTAGATTTACCGCTTCCTTCAGCGCCTTCAAAAGTAATTAACAGGCCTCGTTTTAAATCTTTCTTCGCCACGTAGTCCCTTCTTTGGCATCTTCCAAAATTATGCCTTGCGCCTCTAATTCTTTTCGTACAATATCCGCTTCCTGAAATTTTCTATTCTTTCTCAAGAGTAAACGCTCATTTATTTTAGAGTCAACCTCGCTATCGGTAATATCCTTAGGTTGAGCCTTAATAAAAGTCAAACCAAAAATAGCAGCCATTTCCTTAATTACACCCACACTAGAGGCCAAGGAAACGTTCTTTTCATCGTTTTCTTCTTCCATTAATTTATTGGCCTTATTTACCAAATCAAACAATACTGACAATGCTCTGGGAGTATTAAAGTCGTCATCCATATACTCAATGAACTGATTTTTAAATTGCTGTATATCGCCTCTACCGCCAGAAATCACCTGGCTTACCTCTCTGGCACCAAACATCTTATCCAATTTCCCCATCAATATAGTAATACGTTCATAGGCCTTCTTTACTTCTTTTATCTTTTCCCAAGAAAAATCTATAGGGCTTGAATAATGCGCCTGCAAATAAAATATTTTTAATATGTCCGCGGGGCATTGGCTTAGCGCGTCCTTTATAGTGACAAAATTACCTAACGACTTTGACATTTTCTGGCCATTGATAGTAAGCAGTCCATGGTGAAGCCAGTAGTTGGCCAAAGGCTTACCGGTATACGCTTCACTTTGAGCAATTTCATTTTCATGGTGGGGAAAAATCAAATCCCTTCCCCCTGCGTGGATATCAAGGGTTGAGGTATTAAGATATTTCGTACTCATTACCGAACACTCAATATGCCAACCTGGACGGCCATCTCCCCACGCGCTCGGCCAGGAAGGCTCATTGGGCTTGGACTTTTTCCATAAGGCAAAATCTAAGGGGTCCTTTTTTGTCTCGTCAGCTTCTTTTCTTACCCCGGTTAACATCTGCTCAATGCTTTGGCCGGATAATTTTCCATATTCCTTAAACTTGCGCACGCTAAAATACACACCCGTATCCGTCACATAGCCATACCCTTTATCAATTAAGCCTTGTATATAGCGCTTTATTTCATCTATATTCCTGGTAGCGCGGGGCTCTTCATGAGCGTCTAAGATTCCTCGATTAATGCCTAAGGAGCCTAAGTCTTTATAGTAGCTCTCAATATATTTTTCAACCACTACATCCCATCGTACGCTCGTTTCATTGGCGCGGTTGATGATTTTATCGTCAATATCGGTGATATTGCGCACAAAATTAACTTTGAAGCCGCGATATTCTAAATATCTTCTCATTATGTCAAAGATATACAGGCTTCTGGCATGGCCGATATGGCAGGCGTCATACACCGTTACCCCGCAGGTGTACATTGTAACAACCGGAGGATTCAAAGGTTCAAAAGGTTCTTTTTTACGAGTAAGCGAATTGTATATGTGGAGGGGCATTATAGTAAAAGTAACCAGACGCTTAACGAGGGACGAGAAACGAAAGACGAAGGACGAAAGCAATAGTCATTTTCTTCTACTCGTCCCTCGTCATTCGTCCCTCGCCCTTGGCACTCTTTTCTGGTTTCTTAATAATCTTCTCTAGAGCCTCAATCCTCTTTTCCAGCGCTTCAATAGTTTGCATAATCGGGTCAACGATATGGACATGGTCAAGATCAAAATCTATTTTCCTGCCGTCCTGCTGGGTAATCCTGCCCGGTACTCCAACCACCGTTGAATGAGGAGGAATTGGTTTAACCACCACCGCGTTTGCCCCGATATAGGAATTATCACCAATCACAATATTGCCCAACACCTGCGCTCCCGCGCCGATAACTACATTGTTTCCTATCGTAGGATGGCGCTTGCCTTTTTCCTTCCCTGTTCCTCCGAGGGTTACCCCTTGATAAAGCAGGACGTTATCACCCACCACCGCAGTCTCGCCTATTACGACACCCATCCCATGGTCAATAAATAACCCTCTGCCTATTTTCGCTCCCGGATGGATTTCAATACCGGTAAAAAACCGCATCATCTGCGATAAAAACCGCGGCAGGAAAGGTATGGGAAGAGCGCGCAATGCATGCGCCAAGCGATGCATGACAATTGAGTGTAAGCCAGGATAAAGCGTCAATACTTCCACATAAGAACGCCCCGCGGGGTCTTTTGTCATCGCCGCTTGTATCTCTTCGCGAAAGAAAAGAGCGACAAAGAAAGAATATAAGACTATTGCTATCGTCAATACGCTTAATAAGTACAACAACATCTCCACCATTTTATTTAGCTATCGGCTTTCTGCTCTCTGTCTTCAGCTTTTTGCTGATAGCTGAAGGCTGACGGCTGAAAGCTTTACCTTTTTCTTTCTAATAACGCCACCGCGTAACTGGCAATAGCCTTTGAACCGACAGGGCCTACGCCTTCGCTCGTAGTTGCCTTGACATTTACTTGCGCTGGTTTTATTTTTAACACCACACTTATATTTCTAATTATAGTACTTCGGTATGGCCCTATTTTCGGCCTATCGGCAATAAGCACACTATCAACATTACTTACCGTATAGCCTGCTTTTGATATTTTGCTCTTGACCGCTTCCAATAATTTCAGGCTTGATATATTTTTATACCGCGTATCGGTATTCGGGAAATGGATACCGATATCGCCCAATCCCACCGCTCCCAGAAGCGCGTCACAGAGCGCGTGTAAAAGCACATCGCCGTCTGAATGGGCATATAAACCCTTTTTAAAGGGAATATACAAACCACCCAAGATAAGTTTTCTCCCTGCAACTAATCGATGAATATCATAGCCAATACCTACCCTAAACATAGCCGGCATCCATGATAGCCTTAGCGAAGACTAAATCCTCAGGAGTGGTAATCTTAATGTTACAATATTCCCCCCGCACAATCCTTACCTTCACCCCTAATTTTTCAACCAAGGCGGCATCATCAGTAACAGCATTGTCTTTACATCGGGCGTATGCCTTACGCAGCAAATCTTTTTCAAACACTTGAGGAGTTTGAATTTCCCATAATCTATCTCTTGGCAGCGTCTTTGCGACTGTAAGGTTTCTTGTAACGGCTGACACGTGGCTGGTGGCTTGCTTTATCGTCGCCTTAACCGGCACGCCGCAGATAACCGCGGGATTCTTTTCTGCTTTTTGCAGCAGCGCCTTAAGTAAACTGGCCGGGATAAAAGGCCTTACCGCGTCATGGATAAGCACTCTATCGCTCTCAGGGCTCACAAAGCTCAGGCAATGCTCAACCGATTCCCTGCGGGTTTTTCCGCCTAACACTAAGGTTACCCTGTTTCCTATCTTATTGCTTCGCAAGACAGCTTTAAAGCCATCCCAATTTTTTTTAGCTACGGCAATGAGAATATGGTGTATGCGCCTCTCTTTGGACAGGGCCTCCAGCGTATGAATAAGTATTGGCTTTGCGCCTAGGGGAACAAGCGGCTTCGGTGTCCGGGATTGCAGCCGTAATCCTAAGCCTGCCGCAGGAACAATCGCCGTTACTATCATTTGCCTTCAAGCTTGGTAAAGATCATTCTGCCGGCCTGGGTTTGTAATACCGACGTCACCGCTACCTTGACCGTCTGCCCGATAAACTTACGGGCATCCTCAGCAACAACCATAGTTCCATCCTCAAGATATCCTACTGCCTGGTTATGCTCTTTTCCGTCTTTAAGCAGTTTTATTTCCATCACCTCTCCCGGGAATACCACTGGTTTAATAGCATTGGCCAATTCATTGATATTCAGGACTTCGACACCCTGGATGGCCGCTACCCGGTTAAGGTTAAAATCGACCGTAAATATCTTTGCCTCTAAAAGCTTGGCTAATTTCACCAACTTCGCGTCAACCTCCTTAATATCGGGAAAATCATCCTCATGTATCGTTATCGGGATTCCGATATCTTTTTGGATAGTATTGAGCACTTCCAGGCCGCGCCGGCCCCTTTGCCTTTTGATGGGGTCAGATGAATCCGCAATCTGCTGAAGCTCCTTTAATACAAAACGCGGAACCACCATTTTACCTTCCACAAATTTCGTCTTGCATATATCCACGATTCTACCGTCAATAATGGCGCTGGTATCAATCACAATCATCGACTCAATCTGATTCTGCCTGCTTAAACGGACATACGGGATAATGATGTTAAATTCGTCCCTCCCGCGCATCGCGATAACCATGCACAAATAACAGAGAATAAGCGTCATCGTCGTGCGCACAAGAGACAACACCTCAGGCTCTACCTTAAGCAAGATGAGGACATCGGAAAACAGCTTGGACATGATGACCCCCAAAATAAGGCCAAAGACGGCGCTTGACAATCCTCGCACAGATACCCGGCGCATTCCAATCTCTAAAAAGATGATTATCACACCGGTAACACCTCCTACTAATGCCCCCCATAATCCGGTTTGATCGCCGCCGGTTGTTTGATATCCGATTAAAGCGGCCCCGGAGATAAAAAGCAAACGAATAAATAATAATGTCATTTTCTAACCTCCCTGATGAATAAGTAAAAATACTGATATATCGTGCCCATTATTTGCGTTTGACGCCTACCTTGAGAAAAAAATAATAACAGCTCTTAACAGAGCCGTTATTCAAACATTACTTCTAAGGCTTCTTGAATAGTGCTCACCGGAATTAATTCAATGCCGGACACAGGGTGTGAATCTACATTATTTTTCGGCATAATGCATTGCCGAAACCCCAATTTTGCGGCTTCATTTATCCGCAGGGCTGCTTGTGTAACACTGCGGACCTCCGAAGCAAGGCCAACCTCTCCCATTACCACGATATCCTTTTTAGCGGCTTTTTCTTTAAAGCTAGAAGCTATCGCCAGCGCAACCGCTAAATCGCAAGAAGGGTCATCAACCCTTACTCCTCCGGCAGCATTGATAAAAATGTCTTCGTTTTCTAAATGCAGGCCCAGCCGTTTCTCCAGAACGGCAATAATCAAATTAAGGCGGTTATAATCAAAGCCTTCAGCACGCCGCGTTGGATACCCAAAAGAACTTCTGGCAACCAAAGCCTGGATTTCAAGCAGGAGCGGGCGGCTTCCCTCAAGCACTGAAGAAACGATTGAACCCGCTGTACGCATAGGCCTTTCGGCAAGAAAAAATTCCGAAGGATTCTCGACCTCTTCAAGCCCATGCTTACCCATTTGAAAGACCCCTATTTCATTCGTTGAGCCAAAACGATTTTTCACTGCCCTTAAAATCCGGTAAGAGGAATTTCTTTCGCCTTCAAAATAGAGCACCGTATCGACGATATGCTCTAAAACTCTGGGGCCGGCAATTGCCCCTTCCTTGGTTACATGCCCAATAAGAAGCATGGAAATACCGCATGTCTTGGCTACCCGGGTTAAAAGATGGGCGCATTCTCTCACCTGCCCCACCGAACCAGGGCCTGAAGCAATATCAGGGTTAAAAATTACTTGAATAGAGTCGATAACCACAACCTCAGGCTTTATTTTTTTTATATACTCCATAATAAGGGATACATCGGTCTGATTCACAATGTAAATCCGCGCTGAATCAAGGACTCCCAACCTTTGCGCGCGCAGGCTTGTTTGCCGCAGAGACTCCTCAGCGCCTACATAGAGTATTGTTACCCCTGAAATTGCCAATTGATGAGCAATCTGTAAAGAGAGCGTCGATTTCCCGATACCGGGGTCTCCGCCCAAAAGGATAACCCCTCCCCTAACGATTCCTGATCCTAAAACTCTGTCAAGCTCTGAAATTCGTGTCTTAAGATGGATGTCATCACTATTTCCCACATCTTTTAATAACACAGGTTCCGCGTTAAGAGAACTATTGCTTGAGGCGTAGGCTGCCTGCGCGGATACCTTAGATTCAACAAACGCTTCCTCAACAAACGAACTCCACGTGGAACAATCCGGGCATCTGCCAAGCCATTTAGCAGATTGATATCCGCAGCTTTGACAACTAAAAATAGTTTTTGTCTTTACCATTATTCTACAACCTAACGCTATAGAGTACTCAGCGACATAAATACTTGAGAGTAAATCACCAATAACCAATCACCAAATTCAAATAACCAGATACTTTGGCCCGGGAAAAACATTGCAAAGCCAGGGTAAAATTTCTGTTTGATTATTGGTTATTGAATATTGGGATTTGTTTGTATCTTGTATCTTGGTTATTGGAAATTGGCGTTGAGTCATTTCACGGTAATTTTTTTCACAGCGCGCTACTTTATTTTTTCTCCGGCTTTTCCTTGGTCCTCCAGAATAATTTCCAAGGATGTTGCTTCAAATCTTCCGTTAATTCCATAATATTCTTATAAACAATCTCATCATAGACAAGTTTTCCGACATTACCCTGCCCGGCCTTAACCTGCCCCAGCACCTCATTGAGGTTATCGACTGTCTCTTCAATCTTAAGCACCAGCTTCCTGGTTTCTTCGGTTATTTCTTCCATAGGAATAGGGTCTTTACCCTGCAGGGTATCATTTTCTTTTACTGTCAGCTCATAATTCTTCCCCGGCATCATTTCCAGATACTTCTCGCCTAACAAACCCAAGGTATTAATCCATATTTGTGAATCTGCGGGCACACGAGTATCTTTTTGAACCCAAACACGTATTCTTGCCTTAGGCTTACCGGTAACTGAATCCTGAAATATGACAATATCCTTTACCTCACCTACATCAACACCCGCAAGCCTCGCCGGGGCACCGATTTTAATCCCATTGGCAAAACCAAAAACTACGTCAAACTTATACCCTGCTTTAATAAGCTGAAAGTCACTGATAAAAAATACAAACGACACCAAAACACCTAATCCAATAATAATAAAGATGCCTACCGCTAATTCCAGGCGGGATTTTTTAGTCATAGAAAATGCCTCCCTTTTACCATCTGATGATTGCCTCTTCGTCTAAGGTTATACTTCCTCATTAAATTATTGTCTCGGTAATCGGCCCCTGCGCCAGGCCGTTAATAAACTGATATACCACCGGATGATCCGTTTCTTGTATCTCCTGGGATGTCCCCTCAGCGATAATTTTCCCCTGATAGAGCATGGCAATCTTATCAGCGATTCGGTACGCGCTCTTCATGTCATGGGTAACCACAATAGAGGTAACCTTAAATTTGTCATGGAGACCCCGGATCAGCTCATTGATGCTTCCTGCGGTAATGGGATCGACGCCTGTTGTCGGCTCATCATATAAAATAACCTCCGGCTGCATACACAATGCCCTGGCGATCGCGACGCGTTTTTTCATTCCACCGCTTAACTCTGAAGGCATAAGCTTATGTATCCCGCATAACTCAACATTACAAAGCGCTTCTTCAACCCGTTCCTCAATCTCCTTATGGCTTAATTTTGAATACTCATACAAGGCAAACCCCACATTCTCCCCCACCGTTAAAGAATCAAACAATGCTCCGCCCTGAAATACCAATGCCATGCGCATTCGCAAAGCGTTAAGCTCTTTTGAAGGCATGCGCTCGATATCTTTGCCTTCAACTTTGATGATACCGCTTTCGGGCCGCAAGATACCCATAATATGCTTTAACAAGACGCTTTTCCCACAGCCTGAACGGCCGATAATGACCTTAGTTTCACCCTTAGTAATCGTAAGGTTTACACCATTCAAAACCTTGTTGGAATTAAAATTCTTATAAATATTCTTGATTTCAATCATTGCAACCGCTGATTACGCAGAATCACTTCTCAATATCCATTTTACGATAAACGCTGAATCGCCCCACGCCTGTCATGAAACCCTCTCTTTACCATCATTCCGCGCCTCCGCGGTTACGGGAAGATAAAATAAAATATCGCGGTAAAAACACAGTCAGCGGCAAGAATAAGAATAAAACTTGTCACTACCGAAAGTGTGGTTGCCTTACCTACGCCTTCAGCACCCCCCTCAGTGCGCATGCCCTCAAGGCAGCCAACCATGGCAATGATCATCCCGAAAACCAATGTTTTGATGAGTCCTGTTGCCAAATCTTTTATACTCAAGGCATCAAAGGTTAACTGAACATACATGCTCGATCGGATCCCCAGCCGATAGACACAAATAAGATATCCTCCTAAAATTCCTATAAGGTTGGCATAAATGGTAAGCACCGGCAGCATAAAAGTAAAAGCCAGAAACCTGGGGACCACCAGATATTTTACGGGATTGGTTGCCAGGGTTTCAAGCGCGTCAATCTGTTCCGTAACCTTCATTGTTCCAAGCTCCGCGGTGACCGCGGCCCCGCACCTGCCGGCAACGATAAGGCTGGTAATCACAGGGCCTAATTCCCTGACAATGGATAAGGCGACAATGTTAGCAATATATATTTCGCTTGAAAGCTTTTGCATCTGATATGCCGTTTGAAGCGCGAGAATAACACCGATAAAAAAAGCGACTAAAGAAACAATAGGCAGGCTCTCCAAACCGATATTACGCGCCTGCACCAGGATCCTTTCGCGTTTTAAAGGAGGGACAAAGGTCCAGTAAAGGCTGTTAAAGAATAATTTTCCTATAGCCCCCACATAATCAATATAATAGACAACTCTTGAACCTATACCGCGAATTAATGTCACCATCAGAATTTCACCGTTTTTTCCCAGCCCACTATTTCTTCCTGGTCTTTGATACGCATTTTAAGCGATTGATTCTTTTCTAAATCATATTCCGCCTCAACCACATCTTCTCCTTTAATGGTATGTTCGCGCCTAATCACCCAATCCTGAAAACGCACCGCGTTATTGGCGCAATAAACGGTAACTTCATGTTCCGCGGAATTAAGTTCAGAAAGCTCTCGCAGGTTGAACTTTCCTCTTAATTCATACACGACGCCACCGATATCATTAATCTGAGCGTCAGTAAACCGCAAAACCGGCCAGAATCCCTCAGCATCAATCTTGGCATTCTTAAACTTGATTACGGAAACTTTACCATCTAAAGCAGTAAGCTTGGCTTCAATCCTTACGGCATTATGAGGCCCGAAAACTTTCACCTGCCCATATGCCTTACCCTCTAACGCTACCACTTCCGGGCTCACTCCTAATAAGCCTGCCATGTCCTTTAAATCCATGCCACTAACAGCAAGAAACAAATCAAGGTCGGCATCAGAAAATCGGCCACTCCTTACTACAGCGTTATCAGGGTTTCTCTTGACCGTTCCTTGTAATACAAAATCCGCCCAAGAAAGAGAATTGATAATAAGCATCTCAGGAGTCAACTCATAGGCCGCGAAAAATTCCTTAAGAGGTTTAAAATTAAGCAGCGACGCCTGTGTCCAGGCCTTTCCTTTGACGGCTACGATCCTCCCGTTTTCTGCTTTTGTAATCACCCCACTGCTATAGAAATCTGTAGAAAGGTCGCTTTTACCAAACCGCATATGCCTTAGGCTAAGGCTTATATCATAGGTATCAGCTTCTATCTTTGCCTGAACCTTGGCCACTTGGCCCCCTTGCAAATTCAGGCTCAAGGAAACATCTTTTTTCAAGAAATCAACCGTAGCGTCGAATGTCTTGTTTTCGATAGCGCTGCAAAGGCTACACCGAAAAAAAATAATACCATAGCTTAAAACAATAAAAAATTTAAGCTGAAAGCCGCCGTAAGCGCACGCTGAGAGCTTGCGCCGTAGGCGCAAGTTTTTATTCAAACACCAGCGCATCGCCTTTTTTATCTGCCTTCACATAAGAACCTTCCTTAAAACGCTTGGAGATAATATCCTGCGCCAGAGAATCCTCGACAAACCGCTGAATTATCCGTTTTAACGGCCTTGCGCCGAATACCGGGTCAAAGCCTTTTTCAATTAAAAACTCCTTTGCTACCTGAGTAAGCTCTAAGGTAATTCCTTGCTCTTTGAGACGCTCAATCAAATACCCTAACTCAATATCCACAATCTTCGTCAAATCATCCTTAATAAGCGGCCTAAAAACAATAATATCATCAATACGGTTTAAAAACTCCGGCTTAAAGGTGTGTTTAACCTCGCCCAAGAGCTTCTCCTTCATTTCTTGATAGGTAAGCTCTTCTTTCTGAGATTTAAAGCCTAACGAACCTTGTTTACGGATTAATTCGGCACCCACATTAGAAGTCATAATCATAATGGTATTACGAAAATCTATTTTTCTGCCGAAACTATCCGTAAGGCGGCCATCCTCAAACACCTGTAACAATAAGTTAAAAACATCCGGATGCGCCTTCTCAATTTCATCCAGCAAAATTACCGCATAGGGCCTGCGCCTTACCTTTTCAGTAAGCTGCCCGCCTTCTTCATACCCCACATATCCCGGAGGAGCACCGATAAGGCGGGAAACATTAAACTTCTCCATATATTCAGTCATATCCAACTGGATAAGCGCGTCTTCATCGCCAAACATAAATTCCGCCAGCGCCCTCGCCAGAAGGGTTTTTCCTACTCCGGTAGGCCCTAAGAAAATAAATGAACCTATAGGCCTTCGGGGATCCTTAATTCCCGCGCGAGAACGTCGTACCGCGTGGGCAATTGCCGTAATCGCTTCTTCCTGGCTGATAACGCGCTTACTTAGTTCTTCCTCTATCTTTAAAAGCTTTTCCCCCTCTTTTTCCTCTAACCTAAAGAGGGGAATGCCTGTCCATTGGGCAACAATTTTTGAAATAGCTTCCGCGTCGACCTGAGAGCGCGTTTCATCCCTTTTCTGATTCCATTCCTTCATTACCTTCTCAAGGTCTATACGGGCATTACGCTCCTGATCGCGAATAGCTGCCGCCCGTTCAAAATCCTGAGACTTAATGAGCGCCTCTTTGTCCCTGCGCAATTCCTCTACCTTTCGCTCCAACTCCTTAATTTCCTGAGGCATAACCAAGGCATCAAGGCGCGAACGGGAACCTGCCTCATCTATCAAATCTATGGCTTTATCCGGTAAAAACCTACCAGAGATATAGCGGTCTGAGAGCTTTGCCGCTGCCTCCAGAGCATCGTCGGCATACTTCACCCTGTGATGGCTCTCATACTTATCGCGTAAACCTTTGAGTATCTCAACAGTCTGCTCAACGCTGGGAGGATCTACCATAATCGTCTGAAACCTTCGTTCAAGCGCGGCATCTTTTTCAATATACTTTCGGTATTCATCAAGCGTCGTCGCGCCGATACATTGTATCTCGCCGCGCGATAGCGAAGGCTTCAGGATATTAGACGCGTCGATTGCCCCTTCAGCAGCACCCGCGCCGACTAAGGTATGCAATTCATCGATAAAAATAATAACATCCTGCGAGCGCTTTATCTCCTCCATGACGGCTTTGATGCGTTCTTCAAACTGTCCGCGGTATTTAGTCCCTGCGATCATAAGCGCCAGATCAAGCACGATCAACCGTTTTTTTCTTAAAATTTCGGGAACATTACCGTTGATAATTAACTGGGCAAGGCCTTCCACTATCGAGGTCTTTCCAACGCCTGCTTCCCCTAAAAGCACAGGATTATTCTTTGTACGCCGGGAAAGTATCTGGATGATACGTTCAATTTCATTCTGACGGTTAATCACAGGATCAAGTTTTCCTTCACGCGCTGACTGGGTAATATCTCTTCCAAAAGCATCCAGGGCGGGAGTTTTAGTTTTCGCTGGAGCTGTCCCCGGCTGCTGCTGCCCAAAACCCGGGGTTGCCGCTCCTAAAACCGTCATAACTTCATTTCTTACCCTGTCTAAATCGAGCCCTAAATTAAGCAATACCTGTGAAGCGACAGACTCACCTTCTCGAATAATACCTAAGAGTATATGTTCAGTCCCGATATAGTTGTGGCCTAAGGCCCGTGCCTCTTCCGCAGCCAGCTCAAGGGCTTTTTTCGCCCGCGGGGTAAAAGGGATATCTCCAAGGATCTGCGTGGTTGGCCCGGGCTGGACCACTTTTTCCACTTCCAAGCGGATTGTCTGCAAATCTACTCCCATCTTTTCTAAAACCGCCGCCGCCACTCCCTCACCTTCACGGATAAGCCCCAAAAGGATATGCTCTGTTCCGATATAATCATGATTAAAACGCCTGGCTTCCTCCTTCGCCAAAATAATTACTTTTCTTGCCCTTTCAGTAAAACGATTAAACATTTCTCCTCCTCACTCGTATACTATATGTAAATAATCATGTTAAATACGGGAATCAGGTAATCGGGGTATCAGGATTTGGTGATTAGGATATCAGGATATTGGGAACAAAATAGTGCCTTTTCTCTTAATCCCCTGATCTCCAGTTCCCCGAATCCCAATCACCTGATTGTCCGATATCCGCTTTTAACATATTACTCTGCCTCACTTCGTTTGGACGCGCAGCCACGCCTATTATGTCAAGCGTAGTTTTAGCGTACAGTTCTACGAAAGTTCCGAGGTATTTCTTATTTCACCAGCTTACTCCTGATTATCCTGGCCCTCTTTTCGTCTCTTTCCTGGCTGTTTAATTTCTTACCTTCCAACTTTTGTAAATGCGCAGGCTGAATTAAGATAAATAATTCATTGATAGTCCTGCGATCAATATCTTTAAGGATATCCAGATCCGCGCCAAGCCTCACCATAGAGAGTAATTCAGTAGTTTCCTGCGAAGAAATGATAACCGCGTTCTTGAGTATGCCGTAGCCACGCCATACCCTATCTTCAAGGAATGCCTTTTGCTGCTTGATGAGGATAGCTCGTGCCTGCTCTTCATGTTCAATCACCTGGCGGATAAGGCCGTTGATATTGCTGATAATCTCATCTTCATTATGGCCCAAAGACACCTGATTTGATATCTGAAAGAAATTGCCGATTGCCTGAGTCCCCTCTCCATAAAGCCCACGGGTTGTAAAGCTAAGCTTGGAGATAGCAGCCAAGACTTTTTCAATGGTGCGCGCTATGACTAAGGCCGGCAAATGCAACATGACTGAACCACGCATCCCTGTACCGGTATTCGTAGGACATGCCGTCAGATAGCCTAATTCTGAAGAAAAAGCATACGTGAGCTCTTTTGATAAAGAGTCATCAATCTGATTCATAATCTCCCATGATTCCAGGAAATCAAACCCCGACTTCATTACCTGCATCCGAAGATGATCCTCCTCATTAATCATGATGGAAATAATTTCTCCATCCTCCATCACGATAGCCTTAGAATCAGGCTTTGAGGCATGTTCTCTGCTCATTAAGTGGCGCTCAACAAGGAATTGCTTATCCACGCTGTCTAAATCAGCAAGCCTAAAGAACGTGGTTTTCTTTAAGTAATCATTGCGCTCAATAACCTGCTTAAGAATGTTCATCGTCTCTTCCGCCTGAGCCTTGCTTGCCCAGTGAGGAAACAGCCTTCCCTCTAGATTGCGGGCTAACCTCACGCGGCTTGACATAACAATATCGGAATGAGGCCCAGTCCCTTTAAGCCATTCACTCGTATGATTCAATAAATCGTTTAATTGCATTACTTATTCTCCGACGCTTTCTTTTCCAATGCCTTGAGGGCATCGCGGATTCTTGCTGCCTCCTCGAATTCTTCCGCCTGGATTGCTTTCTCCAAATTTTCTTTTAGCTCCGCGGCATCGGACTTCATCCTAACCGGTTTTGTTAATACCAAAGGTGTTTTCCCATAATGCTTATTTGAGCCATGAATACGCTTAAGAAGCGGTATCAAATATTTGCGAAAGGACGTGTAGCACTCACTACAGCCAAGGCGGCCTATTTTTCTGAAATCATCATAGGTAAGCCCGCACACCAAACATTTCAGCTTGACAGCTTCCTTGCCTTCAACCTGCGCTTTGCCTATATCGGTAAGCCCTGCCAAAAGGTCAGCCAGGCCAAACTGCTGCTCCATATCCATAGATTTATTCTTGGCGCACTCCTCGCACAGGTGTAATTCCGTCATCTGCTCATCGATTATCTCGGTCAGATGTACCGTTGCCTGATTGGTTGTGCATATATCACATAACATATCCCCTCACTTATAATACTATACAGAATTAGCCCTGTTAAATGCGGGAATTAGGGAATTGGGAAATCAGCATTTGGGGATTGGGGTCCCGGGGGATTAGGAGAAGAATAAAATTTTGTTCCCAATACCCTGATATCCTAATTCCCAAATCCTAATCTCCTGATTTCCTAATCACCGCTTTTAACATATTGCTACCCACGTTTAATACTTGACTCCTTCTTTCTTTGTAACCTTATGAAATTCTTGCATCAGTTTTAATGTCAGGCTCCCCGGCCTGCCGCTGCCGATTTTTCGTCCGTCAACCTTCACCACAGGGATAACCTCGGCAGCGGTCCCAGTAAGAAAACATTCATCGGCAATATAGACTTCGTGACGGGTAATGACATGCTCATGAACCGTGATGCCTTTTTTCGAAGCGATTTCCAGAATAGTATCCCTGGTAATCCCCCGTAAAGTCCCCATACATTGGGGAGGGGTATAGAGTTCATTGTGCTTAGCGATAAAGATATTATCTCCGGTACATTCGGCGACATACCCCAAAGAATCAAGCATAATCGCTTCTTCGTAGCCGCAGTTTATCGCCTCAATTTTAGCTAAAATATTATTCAGATAATTCAAAGACTTGATCTGAGGATTAAGCGCCTCAGGAAGATTGCGTATCGTTGGCACGGTAATAATTGCCAAGCCTTCTTTATAGAGCCTCTCTGGATAAAGGGCAATTTTATCAGTAATAACCACCACCGTCGCGTTACCCTTACATTTTCGAGGGTCAAGGCCCAAATCACCTATCCCTCGGGAAACAATAAGGCGGATATAGGCGTTATCTAATGTGTTCACCCGAAGAGTTTCGCACACAGCCTTAATAACCCGCGGCTTGGTTAAGGGGATTTCAAGGCAAATACTTTGGGCAGATTCAAACAGCCTGTCGATATGCTCTTTGAGCTTAAAAACGACACGCTTGTACGAACGTATCCCTTCAAAAACCCCGTCACCATAGAGAAATCCATGGTCGAAGACCGAAATCTTCGCGTTTTCCTTTTCATAAAACTTTCCATTGATATACACTTTCATCATTGCACCCCTACTCTTGGCCATCACTAAAGTGAATCTCCCCGATTCACTCCAATTTCCCATCCTTTATCTTGTATATCTTTGACGCAAGGCTCGCGACTTCTGTGTTATGCGTAACGATCACTATCGTAGCCTTCTTTTCACTATTAAGGTTCTTGAGCAATTGACAAATCTGTTTACCATTCTCAGAGTCAAGGTTTCCTGTAGGTTCATCGCATAAAAGAAGCTTAGGGCCATTGATTAACGCTCTCGCCAATGCCACCCTTTGCTGCTCTCCTCCGGAAAGCTGTGCCGGCAGATGGGTAACCCTGTGGCGCAGGCCTACTTCCGCTAAGAGTATTCTCGCGGCCTGCTCCAGGGCATGCCGCTCAAGCGAAGGCCTGCGGCTGATAATCGCAGGAAGCATGACATTTTCTAAGGCGCTAAATTCAGGCAAAAGATGATAAAATTGGAACACAAAACCAATCGAGCTATTTCGTATCCCGCAGAGCCATGACTCGGATACATGCCGTAAGGATTTTCCCTCAAAAAAAACCTCACCCGTAGTTGGCTTATCCAACCCGCCTAAAATATGCAGCAGCGTGGATTTACCCGCCCCTGAAGGCCCTACAATGGCCGCGATTTCCCCCTCTGATATTTTAAGCGTAACGCCCTTTAAGACAGAAAGCTTTTCCTTACCGTTTGAATAATACTTATGGATATCGCGGGCCTCAAGCATCACTCATACCGCAAGGCCTCAACAGGATTCAAGCCCGCCGCCTTCTTTGCCGGATAAATCGTAGAAATCAAACTGATGCACAATGCCGCAAGAAGTACCATGCCTACATCCGGCCAAAGGACAAGGCTTACCGGAAGCCTGTCTAAATAATAAATATCCGCTGGTAATTTTATGAATTGGTATTTCTTAAGCATTAAACAAAGGCTTACTCCCAAGGTAGTTCCTAAAAGAATACCGAAACAGCCAATAAACAGGCCCTCCAGAGTAAAGAGTGCCCGTATCCTGGAGGCATTCATGCCAACGGCTTTTAAGATTCCGATGTCCTTTGTCTTTTCGGTAACCATGACCACCAGCATGCTAATAATGTTGAATGCCGCGACTAATACAATAAGGGTTAAAATGATAAACATGGTGATTTTTTCCAGCTGCAGGGCGGCAAAGAAGTTTTTATTGCGTTCTGTCCAGGTACGCACATAGAAATACGGCCCGAGCATTTTTTCAAGGTCATGTTTTACTCTATCCGCCATAAACAGCTTATCGACTTTTACGCTGATGCCGCTGACTGTTTTATCAAACTCAAATATTCCCTGCGCCCTGGCTAAATCCACAAAAATAACATTGGTATCATAATCATACATCCCGGAATTAAAAAATCCTTTCACCTCCAAGACAGCCTTTTTTCCTTTTGGATTAATCAAGGTAATAGCATCATTAAGCTCAAGCCCCAAAAGGTACCGCAATTCTTTTCCGATAAAAACCCCGCCTTCTAAATCATAGTTTTGAGCCGACAAATAATTCTTTAGATCGGTTACTTTAGATTCTAAACCCAAGTCAATGCCGCGAACGACAATTCCCCGGGTAAGCTCGTGCGTCTGTAACAGTGCCTGGGTCTGGATAAAGGGCGAACTTGCCGTAACATGGTTAACCGCGTTTATCTTTTCAAGAAGCATCATATAGTCACCTATGGCAGACGCGCCATCAATGACAATATGAGAATAATTACCGACTATTTTCTCCTTTAAATCCTTATCAAAACCTGACATTACCGCCAAGACGACAATCAACGCGGCAACACCGATAGCTACTCCCAAAATAGAGATAACGCTTATCAAAGATATAAAACGCTTGCCCTTTCCCGCCCAGAGATAGCGCCAGGCTATCCAAAAGATTGCTTTCATCTGGCTTCTACTTCCTTCCTTCTCCAAACTACTAACGACTAACTTCTAACTACCGCTTTTATCTTCCTGTGGCCTCAATAATGGAAATAAAATTACATCGCGTATAGAAGGCTGATTGGTCAAAATCATTGCCAAACGGTCAATACCAATTCCTAAGCCGCCCGCGGGGGGCATGCCGTATTCCAAGGCATTGACAAAATCTTCATCAATAACCCTCTGCTGGCTTGTTTCCTGTTTTGCCTCGGCAATCTCTTCTTCAAAGCGCTTACGCTGCTCGAGAGGATCGTTTAATTCTGAATAGGCATTGGCAATTTCCATACCGCCGATAAACAATTCGAAACGCTCTGAGATATGCGGATTATCCGGCTTATTCTTGGCTAAAGGGCACAGTATGGAGAAATAATCGGTACAGAACGCCGGAGAGAAATCCTGTCCTTCCTGAAGCAGGTCCTCAACTATCTTGACTACTTGTGACCGGGAAAGCTTCTTTTCATTGATGGCCCTGCCTTTGGCCTGTAATTTTTCTAACATCACTTCCGCGGCATCTTCCGGGACAATACCAAATCTTTCCTTGACGATATCGGCAAAGGAAAACCTCTTCCATGGCGGCGATAAATCTATAACTTTCCCCTGATATTCAAGCTGCAGCTTGCCGCAGGAGGCAAGAGCCGCTTCAACCATTATCTCCTCAACCAGCGACATCATCCCTTCACAGTTGGCATAGGCGGTATATACTTCAAGCATGGTAAATTCAGGGTTATGGCGGGTCGAAACGCCTTCATTACGGAAACTCCGGTTTATTTCATATACCCTCTCAAAACCTCCCACCAAGAGTTTTTTCAAGTATAACTCCGGGGCAATCCTTAAGTATAAGTCCATATCATATTCATTATGATGGCTTTTAAACGGCCTTCCCGCGGCACCGCCGGGGATAGGATGCATCATAGGAGTTTCTACTTCAAGATAGTTTTTTTTGTCAAGATAGTTACGGATAGCGGAAATAATCTTAGCGCGCTGCACAAAGATATTTTTTACCTCATGGTTAGCAATCAAATCAACATACCTCTGGCGGTAGCGTATTTCGACATCTTTAAGCCCGTGCCATTTCTCAGGAAGCGGTTTTAAGGATTTTGCTAAAAGCGTTAGGCTCACCGCTTTAATCGTCGGCTCATTGGTCCTGGTTTTAAAAAGCTCCCCTTCAACTGCCAGTATATCGCCGATGTCTAAGGCATTGAACAATTCAAAATTCTCTTTGCCCAAAACATCTTCTTTAATATACACCTGAATTTTGGCATTTTGGTCTCTTATATCAAAGAAAATCACCTTCCCATGTTCGCGTTTAGCCATAAGCCTGCCGCAGACAAATGCCTGGGCACCTTCTTTAAACCACGCAAGCACATCATTAATGTGCAAAAGGTTAGCAAATTTCTTCGGCTGGCTATATGGCGTTATCCCCTTTTGCTCCAACGCCTTAAGCTTATTAATCCTGTCGTGATATATATCCTGTATATCCATAGAAACTATATTATATGCAAGAACTTAGCTCGTGTCAAACTAAAAAGAAAAAGGCCGCTTTCTCTACGGCCTTTTTAAAAAGTCAGCGCTCTTCTCCGACGTTACTCTAGAATAGCCACAGCTACCGTACCTTTAAAAACAGAACTGGGGATTCGTTAACCTTTTTCCCTCCAGAACAGGCGATTCTTTAGCTCTTTTTAACCTCAAGGGCAAATTTCCTCCCAAACTCAAAACATTGCTTTAATTCACTTTCACTGGGCACATATTTAAAACTCAAAGAAGATGGCACCACCTGTATTCCTGATTCTTTTAAAGTATTTTCCATTGCCTTAACCACTATATCCTTTGCCCAGCCATAAGAACCAAAACAACTCCCTATTTTATTCAGAGGGCGCAGGCCTTTAAGCTCATGTAAAAACTTTGCTACTGAAGGCAAGAGATCGTTATTTACGGTTGATGAACCGACCAAAAGCCCTTTGGCATCCAGGAATTTCTTGATGATATCCCCTATATCGCTGATAGGCAGGCGGTAAAGTTTGGCATCCACGCCTCCTGAAATAACCCCTTCTAAGAGTGCCTGCGCTATCTTTTCGGTTGAAGCATACATAGTATCATAGGCAATGATCACTTTAGGAACACTTTCCCCGCTTGCCCAGTTACAATATGCCTCTATTGCCTTATCCTGATACTTGCGCCAGCTCAAACCGTGGCTGGTTAAAATCATATTGAGAGGCACATTCATTCTCTTTATTTCCTCGAGTTTCTTAAGGATTACCGGGCTCAGCGGCCAAAGGATATTGGCATAATACTTGGCGTTCTCATCCATAATCAGGTCAAAACTCACTTCATCGTCAAAACGATAGCTGCTGGCATAATGCTGGCCAAAGGCATCGTTAGAGAATAATATCCCATCCTCTTCTAAATAATCAAACATGCTATCCGGCCAATGGATCATCGGGGCCTCGATAAAACGCAATGTTTTTTTACCTAAACAAAGCCTGTCGCCGGTTTTTACTATTTGGAAATCCCATTCGGTAAAGAAATGTTTCAAAAGATTGTCTTTTCCTCTCTGATTCGTCACAAGCTTTGCCTTGGGCAAGAGCCTCATCATCTGCGGGATTGCTCCTGAGTGGTCAAGCTCAACATGATTACAGATAAAATAATCAATCTTTTCAGGGTCGATGACCTTCCTGATACGCTCCCGCCATTCAGGGAAGAAAATATCCTTTACACCGTCAATCAGGGCAATCTTATCATCAACCAAGAGGTAAGAATTATAGGTAGTTCCGGTGTGCGTAGAGTAAGTAAATCCGTGGAAACTTCGTAAATCCCAATCTATCGCCCCGACCCAATATAAACCCTTTTTGATTTCAAGCGGATTAAACACCTACATCACCTCCCGGAACTTATTCGTTATGGGCATTCTCCTGTCCCTGCCAAATGCCCGGGGAGTAATCTTAACTCCCGGAGGAGACTGCCTGCGTTTGTATTCGCTTCTATCTACCATCTGCGCGGTTCTTACAACCTCATTTTTGCTAAAACCTTTTTCAACAATCTTAGAAATCGGCAGATCATCTTCAATATAATATTTCAAAATAGGGTCAAGCGCCTCATACACGGGCAGGCTGTCTGAATCTTTCTGATTTTCCCTCAATTCAGCGGTTGGCGCTTTGCTGAAAACACGGCCAGGGATAACCTCTTTGCCTGAGATAACATTATAAAACTCACAGAGCTTATAGACAAGGGTTTTAGGAACATCCTTAATCACCGCGAATCCCCCCGCCATATCCCCGTAAAGCGTCGCGTATCCTACTCCCATTTCGCTCTTGTTTCCGGTAGTCAAAACCATCCAGCCGAATTTATTGGAAAACGCCATAAGGATAGTCCCGCGGATACGAGCCTGCAGGTTCTCTTCGGCAACATTCCAAGGCTTGCCTTCAAAATAAGGGCGCAGGACTTTCAGGTAATTCTCAAAAATCTCCTGAATGGGGATAACGTTATACTCTATCCCCAAATTTTGAGCAACTGAAATCGCGTCATCATAACTTGCCTGAGAATTAAAGTGTGAGGGCAATAACACCCCCGAAACATTTTCCTTACCCAATGCCTTAACGGCAATCGCCGCGACAAGGCTTGAATCAATGCCGCCGCTTAAGCCTAGAACAACTCTCTTAAAACCATTTTTCAATACATAATCCCGGGTCCCTGCAACAAGGGCTTGGAAGACATCTTCAAGCGGTTTAAGCTTTGCCTGAGCCACAGGTTCCAAGACGGGTTTCAAAGATTCAGGAATAGTAATCGTTTTCACATAACCCTTGCGCGGGGTTTGTTTAGAGGGAAGCTTCGAAAGCGCTATATCAACAATGTGCAAATCTTCTTGGAAGGCAGGCGCAAGCGAAAGCACTTTTCCCTTATCCGATATAAGCATGCTTTGGCCGTCAAAGACCAATTCGTCCTGTCCTCCTACCAGATTGACATACACAATAAACACCTGATTTTTCTTTGCCTGCTCTTTCAAGACTTTCTGGCGAAGGCTGATTTTCCCCCTATGATACGGAGAAGCGTTAATAGTGAAAATAATACCGGCTCCTGCCTTGGCCTGCGCCGCGATTACTCCGTCATTAATCCAGATATCCTCACAGATATTTACCGCGAAATAATTTCCACGAAAGGCATACACCTCATAGTGCTCACCGCTTGAAAAATAGCGCTTTTCGTCAAAAACGCCATAATTGGGAAGATGAACTTTATGATATATCCCGACGATTTTCTGATTGGCAATAACCGCGGCACTGTTAAACAAACGGTTACCTTTTTTATCCACAAAACCGACAACCGCGAGGATGTCCTTAGTCTCCTTTTGTATCCGCTTGAGCTGCCTGATATTTTCCCTGACAAAACTTTGCTTAAAAAGCATATCCTCAGGAGGATACCCGCATACCGCTAATTCCGGGAAAACAATACTATCGCAACCCTTAGCCCTTGCCTGATGTATTGCCCTGGCTATCTTTTGGGTATTGGCCTCAAAATCTCCTACACAGGTATTGATTTGAGCCATGGCTATGCGCAGCAGGCCATGTGTTATTCGTATACGTTGTGCCATAGGTACTTAAATGTGAGCCTCTTTAATTTCTATAATATTTTTATCGGGATCACGGATAAAATAGTTATAATGGCCGCCCCGCTTTACCTTGGTTACCTTTATATGAAACACCCGGCGCAACTTTTGACACAACAGCTCTCTCTTTTCTTCTTCTATGCCAAAGTGGTTATAACCCAGCGTGTCTTTTGCGCGCGGTTTGAGCCTGTAATCCTTAAACCAAAAAACTTCCAGGCATGTCTTATCCTTTACGAGCTTTACCATTGTGGCTTCCTTACGGATATTAAAGATACTTCGCACAATCTCCTTTGACAAAGTGATTTCCTGGCTTCTGGTAAATGCTAAAGCACCGGTATAAAAATCAAGCAACCGCTTGGGATGATTCGTAACGACACCGATATGATTAAGTTTCGTCATATTCTAGAGCGCAACCCCATCGAGCGCGCTATGACATCCGGGGCACCTGCCGTTTTTGAGGTTATATTCAAGGACCTCAAAACCTCTTCTGGATATAAGGGGCTGCCCGCACTGATAACAATACGTTTTCTCTTCTTCCAAGATATTGCCGACATAGACATATCGTAGGCCCGCGTCCTTACCGATCTTACACGCCTCGTGTAAAAGGCCAAGAGCTGTGGCATTCTTATCTGCCATTTTATAATCCGGATGAAATCTTGAGATATGCCAGGGAATTTCTTTCCCTACTCCTGCTAAAAATGAGGCAATACCTTTTAATTCATCGCAAGAATCATTTTCCCCCGGCACAAGCAATGTCGTTACCTCAACCCAGATATTTTTTTCGCGCATCAGGGAAATCGTGTCTAAAACCGGCTGGAGCCTGCCACCGCAAACCCTTCTATAGCTTTCATCGCGAAAAAACTTCAAATCCACATTGGCAGCGTCTAAATACGGCTCAATCATTGCCAAAGCATCCTTGGTCATATAACCGTTGGTGACAAAGATCGTAGAGAGGCCTTGTTCCTTGGCACGCTGAGCTGTTTCAAGCGCGTATTCAAAAAAGATGGTTGGCTCGGTATACGTAAAGGAAATACTTTTGCAGGCTGCCCGCAAAGCCTCTTTCACAATTTCCTCAGGGCTCATTGGCTGCGAACCTACCCCTAATTTTTCAGCCTCTTTTTTCTGGGAAATCTGCCAATTCTGGCAAAAACCACATTGGAAATTACAACCTACTGTGGCAATAGAAAATGACTTCGAGCCCGGCAACATATGAAAGATTGGTTTTTTCTCAATGGGATCGATGTTTGCCGCGACTATACTGCCATAGGCATGGGTATAAAGAATCCCTTCTTTATTTTGCCGCATCTGGCATATGCCAAAATTGCCATCACTAATAACGCAATAATGGGCGCAGAGAAAACAGGAAACTTTTTTATCAGCGAGCTTCTTATAAAGGAGAGCTTCTTTTAACATACAAATGAAATTTATAGAAATGAATAGGAATTAATGGAAATGTATTGTTCTTTTCTTTCCATTTCTATCAATTTCAATAAATTTCTACGGTATCTTATACTATTTTTATCGCCTCAACAGGGCATTCCTCTGCCCCCTTTTTCGCGCATTCTTCCTGATCTTTTGGCACGATGTCCACAGAAGTAACTGCCTTATCGTTTTCCATGCGATATACCCCGGGACAGGTATCCGCGCATAAGCCGCAACCGATACACACCTCGGAATCAACAACTGCTTTCATTTCTCTTCTCCCTCCTTTTCCGCCTTTAAAATCCTTACTTCACTATTAGCTTCTCATAACTGTTTAGCCCGCTCGTATCAAAAGCGTATCATTACTTCTTGATAAGGCAATCAAACTGTATATTCGTATGTTCTATATTGAAACGTTCTTCCAGGAGAATATTTATTTTTTCTAAAAGCTCATTGGCACTGCTGAGCTTACAATCTTCAATTACCACATGCGCGGTTAATGAGTACATTGACGACGCGATTGTCCATGCGTGCACATGATTGACCTCATGTATCCCGGAGACCTCATTCTTTAATACCGCGATAACCTCCTCAATATCAAGATGGGCAGGCGTTGCCTCAAGCAAGATATTTCCTGACTCAATAATAAGCTTTACCGCCCAAATAACGATTAAGACGCAAATAAAAAGAGAAATGAGCGGGTCAAGAATATAATTCTGGGTATAAAAGATAATAATCCCTACACCCACCACCGCGATACTTGAAATCATATCGCCTATTTCGTGTAAAAAGGCGCTTCTTACATTCAAATCGTGGTGGCTTGCCTTGGCAAGCAAAACAGTACTTATGCCGTTAATCACCAGGCCAAACCCTGCCACCAAAAGCATTTCTCCTACCTTAATTTTCTCCGGAGACATAAAACGTAACACCGCTTCATAAACAAGATAGAGTGAGATCAAAATCAAGACAATACCATTAATAAATGCCGCCAGGATTTCCGCGCGATAAAATCCATACGTTCGCTTTTTCGTAGATGGCCGCTGCGCTAAGACAATAGCAAAATAACTCATCCCCAAGGCAAAAAGATGGGTAAGCATGTGTCCGGCATCAGACAAAAGCGCGAGACTATTAGAAAGGAAGCCTCCGATAAACTCAAAAACCATCCCCAATGCGGTTAAAATAAGGGCGAGCTTAAGTTTATTGAGTTTTTCAGCACTGTGGTGATGATGGGAATGCGCTATAGACATACTACGTACCTCTTGTCATAACTTTCAACCTAAGAGCTTTAGCTGTCGGTGATTTCTGCAACCCTGGCAAAACGGGAACCTGCCCTGTATCGAAACCCTTGACTTCTCAAGCCTATGGGACGACACACAGCTCTACAGGCTCAAAACACAACAAGCAGCAACGAAAACCTTTTACTGCCTTTTCCACACGCTCGTTTTCTTAAGCTGCATGTTTTAAGCATCCAGGATTGATCACAGTGTTAAGGTAGGTTTTTGTAAGCCGGGTTCTGTATGTAGTGGCTATTTCTCTTGGTCCCTGCGTTGCCGCGGGGACTCTAGCAGCCTACCCATCCTGCCTGCCTTCATTTGATTGAAGACTAGAAGCGGGCCGCTCTTATGGCAGGACCTATTTGGCCTTACTCCGCGTAGAGATTGCCGCGTTTCACCCTGCAACCACTGAAACACTGAATCACCTTTTAAACAATAGACCTATCTATAAAACATCCTTCAGTGCTTCAGCGGTTACAGACTCGTCTCTGTGGCTCTCCCGACGTTCGCTTACGCTTCAGTCGGGATCCCGACAGCCCCGACGTATCGTCGGAAATCATCGGGATAATCCAACCCCTGTTACCCGAATTTTGCATGAAGAACGGTTTTGTTAACCCGTATCTTTTTAAAAACCTAAAAACTTTTTTCTTTATGCAAATTTCGGGCTTCAAGGATGTCCTGAGATTATCAGGATACGCTTACCCTTTGGAGCCCGGACTTTCCTCCCCTCCAACATTACGTTGGAGAAGCAGCCACTTTTCTAACCTACCTTAATTTCTTTCGCTGCTTGATCCGCGAGTTTATCCGCGCCGCGGTTATTCTCACGGCGTATATGCCGAATTTCAAAAAAAGAGAATTCTTTAAGCAGATCTTGTATTTGTTCAAACAAAGGTTTCAGATTTTCATGCCGTACTTTATATTCGCCTCGTATCTGCTTATAAAGGAGTTCGCTATCGGTAAAAACCTTGATGTTGCTTGCGTCTAAGACACGTGACTCTTTAAGCGCGTAGATAAGCGCGGTATACTCGGCAACATTATTAGTAGCGCTGCCGATATGCTTGGCAATATTCTTAATGACTTCGCCATTGTGACAGATCATAACCCCTATTCCAGCGGGGCCGGGGTTACCTTTTGCCGCGCCATCTATGTAAATATCAAACTGTTTCACATATCCTCTTCAAGATACAATATCCGCGCGCATGATTCACAGACGATAAGTTTTTCCTGCATTTTGATTTCATTAACTACTTGCGGAGTTACTGACATATGGCAGCCTTGACAGGAAAAATCTTTAACCCGTACTAAGGCAAGGCCTTCCCGGGCTTTCAAAATTCTTTCATAGATTAGGAGTATCCGCTTTTCTACCCCTCCAAGGAGATGGCCGCGTTTTGCAGTCAAATCGTGTATAGAAAATTCTATTTCTTTTATCTTTGCTTCAACCTTTTTCTTTTCTTCCTGAAACATTTTCTCTTCTTCAGCAAGACGCGCCTTTTCTTTCGTAATCTCTTCCTTACGCGCGTCCTGCTCTTCCATAACTTTGAGAATCTCTTCTTCGAGCACTGAGTTATCGGTCCTAAGTCCGGCAATTTGCGCCAGCATTACCTGATATTCTTTATTGGTTTTCAATGTCGCAAGCTGAGTAGTCAACTTTTTTATATTTTCCTCTTTGGAAGCTAAATCCATTTCTTTTTCCTTGCGCTTGAGTGCTAAAGTCTTGGCCTTCTCCTCAAGGCTCTGTAATGTGGCTTTCTTATCTTCAAAGGCCTTTTCCAGATTCATAATTTCAATAGGCAATTGCTCCTTTTTTCTGGTTAAGGCAAAGATTTCCGCGTCAAATTCCTGCAGTTGAATAAGGGTACGTATTTGCTCTTTGATATTAACTATTTCAGGCAATTGTAAGGCTCCTTCTATAAGCTATAAAGAAAACTATGGGCGATACAGGATTCGAACCTGTGACCTCCACAATGTGAATGTGACGCTCTAACCAACTGAGCCAATCGCCCCAATACTACAGAGTTAAGAACTAAGATAAATTAAAAATACTTCTTTTTAGCCCTAGGACTTAATTTTTCCAAGCCTTTTTCTTATTTCTTAGCTCTTAGTTCTGCTATACTGGGCCCAGGAGGACTCGAACCTCCGACCAAGTGATTATGAGTCACCTGCTCTGACCGACTGAGCTATGGGCCCTAAGTTTCTAACTATTCCGTCATTTATAATCTTTTAAGAAAATGCCTTATCTTACAATATTTATTCGTGTTATGAGTCACCCCCCGAAGCTCCGGCAGAATTTCCGGAGGCCGGGGCTCCGACCAAGCATGAAATGCGAGCGTCGGAGCTGCTCTGACCGACTCCAGCTATGGGCCCCAAAAGACTTTTCGGGGAATAAGACATTATATAGTACTATCAGAAGGGCATTTTGACAAGATAAAATTTAGTAAAAAGACTCCTTCTCATGAATTGACAAAAAGCCATAGTAAGCACTCATAAAACCTATTCCCAACCGCTTAGAAACTCAAGAATACACTCCCCGAGCCTTTGGCTATAGCCGCCCTCTAATACGCCAAAGCCAGCAATAGATAATTCTTTTATCAAAGCTCCTATATCTCGATACGCAGCAATCTCAAGGCCAAAATTCGTTAAAGGGTCTTCCCTATAGGTATCAAAACCTAGAGAAATACCCAGTAATTCCGGGTCAAAAGCCTTAATATTTTTAAGTGCCTGCGCTAAGGTTGCAAGGTATCTTTTTCCGTCAGTTCCCGCAGGAAGAGGATAATTCAAACAATTTTCTTCTGATTCTAACCCTGTTCCGGGATATAAAGGGCTTTGATGCAAAGAAACATACAAGACGCGTTCATTTCCCAGAAAAATATCCTGCGTGCCATTACCATGATGGCAATCTAAATCCAGTATCGCGCCTTTTTTCACTTTTTTGAGCGCCTTTTTCATAGCGATAGCAATGTTATTAAAGTAACAAAAACCGCCTAAGGTATCTTTGCCCGCGTGATGCCCTGGAGGACGCATTAAAGAAAAGGCATTCTCTCCCTTAAGCGCGCGCTCTTGTGCCTGAATCGCGCTACCGGCTGCTAAAGAAGCATGCTCAAAAATACCCTTTAGATTTGGGGTATCCGCATCAGAGAATTGCCCACTTTGCACTGCGTCCAAAAGCCCTTGAGAATGAACAGCTAAGACATCTTCTTCTTTACAAGGCGCTGGCTCTATAAATGTCAGGCCTTTTTGCTTAAGGAACTGATACGCCAGCTTCACTCTTAAGGGGCTTTCCGGATGTCCAGGGTTTTCATATTTTAAGCATTGAGGGGAAAAGATAATTTTCATGGCAGAACACAGTGCCTCGTTTAGATTTCCGTTAAGCCCGAATGAAGAACACTAAGATTTTAAATGGTTATTTCGATAGTACCAAGGTCGGGACAATCCCACCTTTCCTGGCCACATTCACCACCATTTCTTTGGAAAACCTGCCTAAGACCGCGGTTGAGCGGTGATTGACGACAAAACCGGAGACAGAATAGAATTTCTGGAATTCTATCTTTTTATCTGAGCTTAGTACAGGAAAGGTTTCCTGACGGATATTAACAAAACTCTGCGCCACATACTCCCCCGGTTTACGGAGCGCTTTCTGGACATACTCACTCCACTTTATTTTTTCCGTTAACTTACCAATAACCACTCCTTGGCCGCCATAGGCACGGCTTGGTTTTATGGTAAGAAAATCCTTTTTTTTTATGATGTAAGGGATTAAATCGACGGCGCGATTATTGGGGTCTGCAGTCTTTCTCTCTTTTATCATCCGCGTCCAGGGGAGATATTTCTTAAATAGCGCCTTCTGCGCGTTATTAAAGAAAGCGGCAAACTCAGGGTTAGTAAATATTTCGAAACTGCTCTTATGGTCTAATTCTCCGGCAATGGATGAAATAACCTGATTGTTAACGAATGCCTGCTTGAGTACCGCCATCGCGTGGCCCTTTTTCTCAATATCGATGAGCTCCTGAAGTTCTGAATCACGGTAAATCATATCTATATTTGTATCCCGATAATATATTTCATCCGCCTTAAGATGCAAATCCCGGGGGTCAACGGACACCGCGTGGATTCCTAAGGAAAGAAAATACTTGGTCAATTCCGGGATTTCAACCGTCCCGCCTAAATAATCGCGATTCTCCAAAAATGCCACATTCAGGCTTCTACGGCCGATGAGCCGGGCATGGCGTTTTATTTCCTCCGCCAAAAGATGGCGGGGGTCTGCCTGAAATTTCAGGTGATAAGGATGGATGTCCTTTTCAAACGTAATCTGTAATATTTTTTTTATCGCCTCAGAAACAACCGGGATATAGTGAATGCCGCCGATTCCCACGGTATTGGTTTCCAGGAATTTTACATCCGTAATCCTCTCTCTTTCATCAAAAGAAACATTCGTGTCCCATCTGCCGAAAACAACCTGATATTTTTGAAATTTATCCCTGTTAATAAGATCAAACCATTTTTTCTCATCAGGGCGTAAGGGCATAATTTCCTGAATGGCCCTATTATGAAGATACAATTCGCAAAGCCTCTGGTGGGCGGCTTTGAAGGCGTAAATAAGGCGGTGAAAAAAGGCAAGTTCCCGCGGCTTGATAAACCACGGCCGCAAAACAAGCTGAATATCGCGCGGCTTGCCGGAATCACTAAAATATCTGATATTCAGATGCTGTATCTGCTGATTAAAAATCCCCGCAATCCGGGTTATCTCTTTTTCCTTGAGGGATTTAAAATAATGATTAAGCTTCCAGACGATATGCTTTCTCATTTATAGATGGTTTTTTTATTCCGCGCTAAATCACTATAGCTTGACCATAAAGGCTTTATCTCTTTGGGAAGTGCCTCATAACAATAGTGATAGGTGCTTTTAGAATAATGGAATGACACATCTATAATTTGTTTCTTATTCTCTATCACCTCCAAATCAATACTGACGAAAGGATATCGTGATTCCGGAGTATCTTTTACCTGTATCTCTAATTTCTTCTCTAAGGTGCCGATTGTATCCTGAGGGAGCAAAAAAGTAGCAGAGGATGTTTTTTTAACCGTCTCTTCTGCATCCTTAAGATGAAAGCTATCCATTGTATCGTTATCTATCAGGAGTACCTCAAAGCCGTCATTATACGCTTCCTGGGAGGAAACTACTGCCAGCTCTTCTTTTACAGAGCAAGAAGCGATTGCGATTACGCATATAATTACTCCTAAGTAATTGATTATTGTTTTCATGTGGGTACATTTATTATAGTACATATTCTTACAAATATCAAAATCTATTGCGGCGTAACCTCTGCGATGTTATAGTAACTATTATGAATAAGCATTTATTACGTTCGATGATACACACGTTACAGGCAAAAGGCGTAGAATACGCGGATATCCGCTGGGTAAAAAGACAGCATGAGAATATTTCCGTATTCAACCAAAGCGTCGAGAATCTCTCCCACCATATCGATGAAGGCTATGGGATACGCTTGCTGTATAACGGCGCATGGGGATTTTCCTGCGGAAGCATTTTCGAAGAAAAGGCTATAGAAAAGAATATAAAGCTTGCGCTTACCATTGCCCGCGCCTCAAGCGCCATAAATAAAGAAAAGGTAACCTTTGGCGCTTACCCGGCTGTCCACGCGCGGTATGCCTCAAACTACGAAGTGGATCCTTTTAGTGTCTCGCTAGAAACAAAACTTCAGTATCTGCTCTACACTAACGAAATTCTTTTGCAATCGCCAAAGATTAAATTCGCCCAGTCAAGCTTGGATTTTTACCGCACGGATAAGCTTTTTGTCAATACCGAAGGCTCAGAAATAGAACAATCCTTTATTGAAAGCGGCGGGTTTTTAGAAACGGTTGCCGTCAGCGGGATGGCTACGCAAAAGCGCTCTTATCCTATTTCGCATCACTCGCAAATCCGTCAGGCAGGCTACGAATATATCAAAGAACTCAATTTTCCCGAAAACGCGCCGCGCGTACGCGACGAGGCAATCATGCTCCTTGACGCGCCCACCTGCCCTGAAGGAGAAATGGCCATTATCACCGATGGCTATCAAACAGCGCTTCAGGTTCACGAATCCTGCGGCCACCCGGTTGAACTTGATAGAGTGCTTGGTTCAGAGATAAGCTATGCGGGAGGCAGTTTCTTGACCTTAGAAAAATACGGGAAATTCCGTTATGGCTCACCATTGGTCAACATCAGCGCCGACGCGACATTAGCCGGCGGCGTAGGAAGTTTTGCCTATGACGATGAAGGCGTAAAGGCCCAACGCGTAGAGCTCATAAAACACGGCATCTTTACCAATTACTTAAGCTCCAGGGAAACTGCTCCTGTGATTAAAAAAGAAAGTAACGCCACCATGCGCGCTGAAAGCTGGAACAACATTCCCCTGGTCCGCATGACCAATATTAACTTAGAGCCGGGAAAGCCAAGCCTCGAAGAGTTGCTTGCCGATACCAGGAAAGGGCTCTATCTCTGCACCAATAAAAGCTGGAGCATTGATGATCTGCGCCTCAATTTTCAGTTTGGCACCGAAATAGCCTGGGAGATTAAAAACGGAAAATTAGGCCGCGCCTATAAAAATCCCGTATACCATTCAAACACACCGTACTTTTGGAATAACTGCTCAGGAATAGCAAATAAGGATTCCTGGTACGTATGGGGTATCCCCTCATGCGGCAAAGGCGAACCGGCGCAGGCAATGCATGTAGGCCATGGGGTAAGCCCGGCAAGGTTTGAGAAGATTACGGTGGGCGTGAAAAAATAATGCAAACACTGTACCATACATACGATGATTACTCCTGACCAACTTAAAAAAACATTACTCCCTTTTATCAAAACCAAAGAAGCGGATAAAATAGGCATTGTTTTCTTTCGCACGCGCTTACAGGTAAGCCGCTTTGCCAATTCCCAGGTACATCAGCATATGAGCGATGAACAACAGCTCATCTATTTCCGCGTCGCCATTGACGGCAGGTTAGGCGTCGCTTCAACTAATTCCTTCGATGATCATAATCTGAATGAAACTTTTAAAAAAGCCCTCCATAGAGCACAGCTTAAGATAAGGACGCACGGCAAAAAAGATATCCCCTTCTTTTTGCCTCTTCATACTTTAACTAATGTTTATTACCCGGAGACCGCGCATTTCTCCCCGCGCGCGCGGGTAAAGATTTTACAGAAGATTTTTACCGACGGACAAAACCTAAAAATAAAATTTTCCGGTAATTTCTACAATGGCCTCACCCAGTACGCGGTCATCTCTCCGCAAGGAAAGCTCGCGTATCAGGATTATTCTTTCGCGGGGATAAAATTCATCGCTACACAACTAGATGCAAGCGGCTATGCCGCGCGGACAAGCTATGATATCAACCAACTCAATCCCAAACAAGCCGCGGATACCGCAATGGAAAAATGCCTCATTAGCCTTAAGAAAATAAACCTTCCCAGCGCTCGTTACGATGTCATTTTAGAACCGCAGGCGGTTGCCGATATTATCCATTGGCTCAACTATATAGGCTTTGGCGCAAAGTCAGTAGTCGAAGAAACCAGCTTTTTACACGGCAAGGCGGGAAAACGCATTACCGGAGATTCGGTAACGCTCTATGATTCTGGGGCGGATAAAAACACTTTTATTCTTCCTTTTGATTTTGAGGGGCAAAAGCGGGAAAAAGTATACCTGATAAAAAAAGGCATTGCCGGTAAGCCTCTCTGCGATAGTTATTACGCAGGGCTTTTAAAAATGAAATCCAATGGCCATGCTAACTTCCCTGATGATGTTGACGGGCCGCTTGGTTACAATATAATCATGGAAGGGGGAAAATTACCGCAGGATGAAATCACGCGCTCCGCAAAGCGCGCGATTCTGATTACCCGCTTTCACTATATCAACGGCTTCCTTAATACCCATAAGGCACTGATGACCGGAATGACCCGCGACGGAACGTTTTTGATTAAAAATGGAAAAATAAAAAGCGCGATCAAAGATATGCGCTTTACCGAATCAATTCTTGAGGCATTCTCGCGAATAAAGCATATCTCTAAGGAACGCGCCCTTATTGCCGACCACTTAGAAGCCCTAGGCTCAGTCTACACACCTACCCTGTATATCAAGGATTTTAATTTTACTTCCTAGCCCCCCCCTTTTACACCCCAGGGGTGTAAAAGGTCCCCAGGGGCGTAAAATTAGATTTTACTCTGATGAAACAATATTTGTTTAAGAGACTCTATTACTTTTATCGCCTCTTTTCTGGTAAGATGCCCTAGACAATCCTTATGGTAATATTTACGGATAAAATTGGTACAATGTTCGTCCGTCCATCCTAGTTGCTGGCTCAAATACTGGATGTATAGCTTCTGGCGCAGGGTAAGCCCGTTGTCATTTATCGTATAATATTTGCTGCGCACAAAATAGCGCATAAGCTTCCGAAACTTTTGCTCATCAAGTTCCTTTGCGCTCCGTACCCCTGCTGCCTTAAAAAGGATATCCCGATATTCATCATCACTTAAATGAAGCTCCTTTTTGATAATGTGGACTACGGCTATTTTTTTACGGTCTATCATTTCTGCATTTTCTTTCCGTTAAATCAATTCTAACTCTAAGCAAGGTAAAATGCAAATTAAATAGTGTTATGGTTAATCTATCACTTCTTCATTGTTTTTCTATTTTTGAGGAGTATAATGATAAACAGATATATAAAGTTTGAGCTAGGTAAGGATGTGAGGTATATGGCAACCAGAATACTCAGCGGCCTGCTTTTACCGCTTCTTATGCTTATGGCACAAAACAACCTATTTGCCCAGGTAAAATTAGAGAAAGCCACATTTACCGGAGGATGCTTCTGGTGCATGGAGGCGCCTTTTGAGAAATTAGATGGAGTACAAGAGGTTATCTCAGGCTATAGCGGCGGACATAAAGAAAATCCAACGTATAAAGAGGTTTCCTCAGGAGCTACAGGCCACGTCGAAGCCATACAAATCACCTACGACCCTTCTACAATAAGTTATCAAAAACTCTTGGATGTTTTCTGGCGGCAGATTGACCCAACTGACGCCGGCGGCCAATTTGTTGACCGCGGCTCTCAATACCGTTCAATCATCTTTTACCATAGCGACCAGCAGAAACGCTTGGCTGAAGAATCAAAAAAAAGCCTTGCCCAGTCCGGAAGATTCGGCAAGCCCATTGTCACCGAAATTATCAAAGCCACTATCTTTTATCCTGCCGAAGACTATCATCAGGATTATTATAAAAAGAGCGCGTTGAAATATAAGTTTTACCGTTTTAATTCCGGCCGCGACCAATTCTTGAAAAAAGTATGGGGTGATGAACTAAAAAATAAACCCGCGGAAGAGAGCCCCGACAAATACAAGAAATCGGAAAAAGATACGCTCCGCAAGAAACTAACTCCCCTGCAATACAAAATAACCCAGGAAAACGGCACTGAGCGCCCTTTTGATAATGAATACTGGAATAACAAGAAGGAAGGTATTTACGTGGATATTATTTCTGGAGAGCCGCTGTTCTCTTCCCGTGATAAGTTTGAATCCGGCACCGGCTGGCCAAGCTTTACCAAACCGCTTGAGCCCCGGAATATCGTGGAAAAACAAGACCGAAGCTTATTTACCGTCAGAACCGAAGTCCGCAGTAAGCATGCCAATAGCCACCTTGGCCATGTATTCTCTGATGGGCCAAAACCTACCGGCTTACGTTACTGTATGAACTCTGCCGCCCTTCGTTTCATCCCTAAGGAAGACTTAGAAAAAGAAAACTACAAAGAATATAAAAAGCTTTTTGAATGAATCTCCCCATGCTAAAGCACGGGGTAATCGTCTCGCATTCATCTCCGGATAAAATCAGAGGATTTCTGCGTTCCGATTAACTCCTTATGCCAACTCTAACTGCATAAGTAAATCCATTTCTTCAAGATAATCATCTTCATGATTTAATTCCGATGCTTCACTAAACTCATCAGAAGAAGTAAACTCCTCAACCAATACATTAACCTGTCGTCCTAACGGCATCCCTGTTGGGTGTGAAAATTTAAACAGAAAAATCCCTATCGCGAGAAAAAATACGCACAAAACCGCGTTCACCAATGCTGGTTTTCGATACACCTTCGGCTTTTGCGTCATGGTGCCGGATTCGGATACTATAGTATCGAGCCTCCGGGCGAGCCCCGCATTAAAAGTATACCAAAATTGATTATTCGGACTAGGGATATGCTTTGAAGAGGCATAATCAAGGATAACTTTTAGCTGGGTAAGCCGCTCTTGGCAATGAGGGCACACATCAAGATGTTTTTTTATTCTCATCCGGTCTTTTTCAGAAAGGCTATTATCCAGGCAATCATAAAGTTTTCTTTTTAAAAGGAAACATTCTAACATACAAGCCTCCATAACTCTAACCTCTGCATTCCCTTGCCTACTCTCCGGTATTTATCTAAAATAATGCAGCAAATGTTTCCGTAAACGCCACACGGCCCGAAACAGGTGCACCTTAACGGTTGAAGGGCTGCACTTAAGCACTTTTGCTATCTCCTGAATGGCCAATCTGTTCTGATGCCTTAAAATAAAGCAAGACCTTTGCATCCTTGACAATGTGGCTATAGACTCATCAAGCTTATAGACAAACTCTCTCGAAGATGATACTCGGCGAGGCTCAGTGCTGACATCAATGGCCTCCGGAAAAATTCCTCCCTCATCTTTATCAGCCATGATATCGATAAAAACTTTCGCGCTTCTTTTTCGCCGCCTTAAAAAATCAAGGGCGCAATTGACTACAATCCGGTAAAACCATGTGCCGAACTTTGCCTTTCCTTTAAAATCATTGATACTGATATACACCTTAACAAATGCCTCCTGCAAAACATCCTGGGCGTCTTCAACATTGCCCACCATGGTATAGGCAATGCTCAAGCCCCGGTGCTGGTAAAGGCTTACCAGCGTATCGAAACTTGAGCGCCTGCCCTCTTTTACTTTTGCAATCAAAACCCATTCATCTGAAAGGCTTAATTCAGGCTCCATCAAGACTATTTTCCCTTGCTCCCGCGTCCTTCCAAGCTATAGGGATGGCTGCTCTCACGGGAATCTTCTCTCCGGCCACGGACATCCTCCTTCTTATCCCTTTTACTCTCTTTCTTGCCTTCTATATCTTCAAGCATATCAGCCTTAGAGTTAGTATGCTTTTGGTCAAAGCTATCCTTTCTTTTATCCCGCGTATCTTCACGCTTATCCCTGGCATCCTCTAAACGCTCACGTAAATGCGGATGCTGTTTTAGGTATTCCTTATATTTCTCAGGGTCTTCCTTCTTTAATCTCTGGAGCTCCCGCATTTCTTCACGGTGTTTCATAATGCGCGCATATTGCTCAGGGTTTTCTGTCTTCATCTTCTCAAGCTTCTCATCAAGCGCCTGTTTGCGTTTTTGCATAATCTCTTTAAACTTTTCGGGATTCTCTTCTTTTAACTTAAAGAGCTCTTCTTTGCGCTTTTGCCTCCTGGCTTGCTTGATTTCCTGATATTTCTCAGGGTCATGCTCCTTAAGATATTCCATCCTTTCTTTTGTCTCTTTTCGATGCTCTGCAGCCTCTTCCTTAAACTTCTCAGGGTCCTCTGCCTTTAGTTTCTCCAATTTCTCCTTATCCCAGCCCTTATGTTTTCCCTGTTCCCAGCCTTTGTGCTTGCCTTTTCCGGGAATAGCCTCCTTTTGAGAAATACCCGGAGGCGTTTTATCCTCAGCAAAGCTCGAAGACGGAATACACAACACTACGCCCACCACTATTATGAACATTATTACCCTATCTCTTTTCATAACAGCCTCCTTTCATAGTAACTCTATTGTTATTATACGAATACAAAGCGCTTCACTACCTGCTCAGAAAGCAGGGCTTCGACAATCTCATCCCTTCTCCTCTACTTAATTAGACGAAATTCATCCCAAAAGGTTTACAATAATTTTCTTGCCAAACCTGGTCTTACCCTTAAGCATAATCTGGGGCATCTGCTATTTATTCTTAAAGTTATAACTGATTCATAATGAACATGTTGTACGCATAATTATCCATGCTGTAGAAAAGCTTTATTTCTTCTGTTTTACTTCTTCTATCGCTTCTCTGGCCTCAATTACCACATCTTTAAGCCTTTCAATTTCATCTTTAAGCTCTTCCTGCCTTACGGTAAGCTTATCAACGTTTTTCCGTAAAGCCTCCTGGTCAAGCTCTTTTTTTTCAAACCGGCCGGTTAATCCTTGCTTATTAGTTTCAAGGCTGGATTCAATCTTGGAAAATCTTTCTTCCAAATCCGTTATGATCGTTTCGCGAGCATCCTTAACACTCAGAGAACAGGTTTCCAGGCCTTTCTTAAAGGTATCCAGCTCAGCCTCAAGGGATTTGAAACGGTTTTCCATTTCTTCGAATCTTCTCGCGGAATACTCATTACTATCTTCCAAAACTATCAAATCCCCCTTTTTGGAAACCTTGGTGCCCTTAGGGACAATTTGCTTCATTCCAGGCTTCACCATAATTATTTCCATGCCTACGGGAACCTCCTCATTGTGAGCTTCCTCTGCCCAAAGAGAAGAAGAAAACACGATAGCCATAACCAAAAAAACTATACTCTCTTTTATGTGTATCGCACATTGTTGCTTCATAATTATCTCCTCATATTTAAGCTGAGCATCCCTGGGTACCACCCACGGCAAAACCAAAAGTAACGTTCTAACCTACAAACTCCTGATGAGAAAGAATTTCGTCTCTCCCGGGGCAACCTTTATCTTCCCTAAGGTGACGCTTTCCAAAAAACCCCCTTCACTATCGGTATTCTCCACAAAGAAACTGTATTCCCCCGCATTCAAACAAAGCCGCGCGATGCGTATTTCAGACGGTAAAGTCTGCCATGAACGCGTATCGGCTTTCGTCGAAAAGGCATTAAAAACGCTGCTCGCGATTTTGAAACTATCCGCCGCTTTTGCGCCGAATTTCTTCCTTATCGCCTCTTCCTGCTGTCTCTCAACCAGATATTTGGCGCTGCTTACGGCAATTGCCTTAGCCATCACTCGTACCTTACGGCTCTCAAGATTCTGCATGGCCAGAGCGCTTATATCTTCTCCCGTCTCTACCTGCGCCTTAATAACCCCGTTAGAACTATCGCGCGCGCTAAAAAACGAGGACTTTATCTTTGATGGTATACGCCGATATTTTGGAAAAGCCATTTTTACCAGATAGCCGTCAGGAAGAGGAATTACCAATGAGCCTTCTTCTTTTGTCGGCGAAACACCCTCATACTGAATAAGGTACACCTGGGCTTTTTGAGATTTTTCCTTTAAGCTCAAGTAAGGAATACCCTGATATTTTTTCCGGTATTCCCTAGCTTCCTCTATCCCCATATAATCCGCGGTTGCTAACAGGTTTTCCTTAAGCAGCGAAGGAGCGCTGAAATCGTAATTTTTCCGATAATCAGTCTCATAGGTTTCAAGCGCTTTTCTATATGAAATAAAGGCATTATTCATATCCTCAGGCGTATTGCTTGCCTCATAGATAATCCCCATAAACAGCCGCGCAAAGGCATCTTCTTTATAGGCATTTTTTTCACCCGGCTTATAACGGCTATTGATTACAGAAAGCTTGCTATCTACCTGGCGCGCCTCAACCAAGGCCTCATCCAAGTCTCCTACCATAAGATAATTCAATGCCTGAAAGATGTTAATCATCACCCGTTCGAAATCTTCTCCATGATAGCTGGCGCTATACTCATTCACAAGCCATGTTCCTGCCATAGCACTTAGTGATCGGGTATAAAGCTCATCAAATGTCCGCTTTGCCTTATCAAAGGCAGCGATACTTTCTTTATAGTCTCCCGACAAATGCAGGATAAGCCCCTTATCCAGAAAATACAATAAAGTATTCTTCCTGCCATAAAGATGCGAATTATCGTTAAGGATTGCTTTTGCCTTTACGTAGTTATCCTGGAGGCAAAGGCGAGAGACCTGCGACTGGTCTTTAAGGGCCGTCGAACAAGAGGAGAGGAAAAGAAAAAAAGAAAGGAATAAACGCTTACCGGAAAAAACTGATAACAAACGCCCCATACAATAGTACGCTGTAAAATTATTTTTTAACAGTAGCTGCTTAGCTCATTTGCTCTTTAGCTGATTAACAATTTAACTAGTTACTGCTGAAAAACATTTATTTTGCACGAATAGGCACAAATTACACACAAATACACACGAATTACTTCGTCGCTGTATTCGTGATGATTAGTGTGTAATTCGTGGGAATTCGTGTTTAAAAGACGCTTTTTCATTGATAACTAACTAAACAGCTAATGAGCTGAAAAGCTAAACAGCTGATACGCACATTCGCTTAAGCTAACAAACTCACGAACTATTATTACTAATTAAGTTTACAGTGCGCTACTTATAAGCCGAACGCGCTTCGGGAAACAATCTTCTTGATTTTCTTCTGGCCAATCCAGGCTTTTTCATTGGTCTCTAAGTTGACCAACTCAAGATTGACCTGATACAAAATGGAAGACTTACCCTTAAGCTCATCGGTGACCGAATTAATGGTTCCCTGAAGCATAAAATCAGCCCCCGATTCCCTGCCAAAAGCCTTGGCGGTTTCTTTTGAGGAAAATCGCGTTTGATCAGCCCTTTCTTCCCGGATTTCTTGGCGAGGCTCTTTTGAAGCGACAAATTTTACCTTTCCGGAATTAAGCAAGTCAGCCTCCAGGTCCTTAATAAAAAGTTGAGCGTCGATATGTTCTGAACTTCTGTTAAGCACAGTTCCCACAATGACATACGGACTTTTTCCGGCTTTTGTAGTAAACTCCCCTAACCAAGGCCGAGCCAGACAGTCTTTAATCATCTCCTCGGAAACCAAACGTGAGTCGGTATCATTCCATCTGCCGCTTAAATCTACTGTTTTCGTAACCTCGGTACGAGTAACTTTTACCGAAGCACAGCCTGAGAGTAAACCTAAGGTGAAAACTCCACAGGTAATAATTATTCTATAGTAACGCTCCATAAGCCCTTCCTCCTTCTTTAAACCCGGTTTTTGCATAAGCAGCGCCAACAGCCTATCGCCAGGCAAGAAGCGCGCGCAATAGCTGCAAAACAATATTGGTATACACCCCGGCAACAAGGTCATCCCCCATGACACCCCAACTGCCTTTGAGCTTCTCCATCTTATAAATCGGATAGGGTTTAAGCCCATCCATGATCCGAAAGATAATAAATCCAAGGATACTGATTTTCAGGCTGTAGGGAAGAAAAAGTAAGCCCACCAGGACACCGTTAAAATCATCAATGACAATCTCCCTCGCGTCTTTCTGCCCGAATACTTTCTCTGCCCTTCCTGAAACTAAAAAGCCGATAAAAGTAATACAACCAACAATGCCCAGATGTAAAATAACATTAGCTTTGATAATCAGTATATCAACCAGAAACGCGGCCAGGGATGCCATAGTCCCGGCCAAAAATGGGCTGCAGCCGATATAAAAAACACTGCTTACAACAATAATAACCCTTTCGGTAAGATTATTTTTGCGCATGGGCTGCCCCCAGAAAAATGTGGCGGTTATTCCATAGATACGAAACCCCTGAAATAAGCGTAAGGATAACCGCGGAAAACATCGCCCAATATCCGACATCGGCAATAACCCTGTCGTAATCCGGCTGCCAGCTCATGCATTGCTTCATTGCCTCTTTTAAAATAAGCGAAAGAAGAATAATGAAGATCGCCACGATCTGAGAGACGGTCTTGTGTTTTCCGCCTTTTGAGGCCGCGATAACTATCCCCTTAGAAAGGGCAAAAAGGCGCAAGGAAGTAATTATCGATTCCCGCGCTATAATAACGATTACCATCCAGGCGGGAATAAGCTGTAACTGGATAAAGCTCAAAAAAGCGGCTAAAACCAGGATCTTATCCGCGATAGGATCCATAATCTTGCCGAAATTGGTTATCAAATTACGGGATTTGGCAATCATTCCGTCAAGAAGGTCGGTAAGGGCTGCTAGGCTAAAGACGCATAACGCCGTAACTTTAGCGCCTAAACCCTGCGAAAAGAGGAAAAACATAAAAACAAAGGTCAACACTATCCGCAGAAGAGTAAGTTTATTGGGAAGATTCATGCGCTCTTTTTCTGTTCTTGCGTTAAAGGAATATGCCTGCCGGCTACATCGTATTCGTAAGCATCGGTAATTTTCACCCTGACAAATTCACCGGGTTTTAATTCCCTGTCCGCGCTGACATACACAGCCCCGTCAACTTCCGGAGCGTCAATAGCTAACCTGCCACAATACCTTGCCCCCGAGCTTTTACCATCAATTAATACCTCAAACTCTCTACCGATAAGCTTACGGTTAAACTCTAAGGATATACGCTGTTGTAACTGCATAAGCGCTTTAAAACGCTCCGCTTTGAGGCGCTGTGGGATTTGGCCCGCGTACTCATAGGCAGGAGTTCCTTCTTCTCTTGAATATTTAAAAACTCCCAAGCGCTCGAATTTTTGTTCCTTTACAAATGAAAGAAGTTGCTTAAACTCTTTTTCTGTTTCTCCGGGAAACCCCACAATCAAAGAGGTGCGTAACGCGACTCCCGGGATTTTTTTCCGCAGCCGCGACAAAAAGTGCAGTATCCTTTTCGTAGTCGTTTGGCGCTTCATCGCCTTCAAAACACGGCTAGAGATATGCTGGAGAGGAACATCAACATACTTACAAATCTTTTCTTCGTTGGCTATGACATCAATGAGGCCATCTGTAACATGATTCGGATGCAGATAGAGAAGGCGTATCCAGTGTATTTTCTTAAGAGAAGCGCACATCCCGCGAAGGAGCAAAGAGAGGCGCGCTTTTTTATAAATATCCAGCCCGTAGTGGCTGATATCCTGCCCGATAATGTTAAGCTCGGAAATTCCCTTAGCCTCTAGGCCTTGCGCTTCTTCAAAGAGCGCTTCCATGGCGCGGCTTTGCAGCTTCCCCTTAATCTTGGGAATCACGCAAAAAGTGCAGGGATGATTACAGCCTTCAGATATTTTAAGATACGCAATGTGGCGAGGTATAAGGTTATAGCTCTTATCGGCTTCATTGCCAAGGCCGCGTGTGCCGATAAAGGCATCCACTTCCTTAAGCTGAGGGAGAAGCGCTTCTTTATAGCGCTGTGAAAGGCATCCTGCCACAATAATCTTTTTCAGGCGGCCTTCTTTCTTTAAAGCGACTAAATCCAGTATCGCGTCAATAGATTCCTTCTTAGCATCCTCAATAAAAGAACAAGTGTTCACCAGGCCTATATCTGCCTTTTGAATATCTACGATTTTATAGCCTTTTGCCTGAAAGGATCCTAACAAATTTTGCGAATCAACGAGGTTCCGCGGACAGCCTAAGCTGATAATGCCGATGGTTGCCTGTTTCATTTCTAACCTGACTCGTGCAGTGTGACTAAGATTATGGAGTAGGCATCATTAAAAATACATGCCTAACGGCAGCCATGCAATAACCACATCGTTTGGTCATTGGCACATTGGTTATTATTTGGTTATTGGATAGTGATGTTTGGTTATTTTACAATTGGGGATTATAATATCTTAAGCCCCTCGCTCGTAATCACTATGTTTTTAATTGATTGGCCGCGCCTGCCAAGAGGAGAGAACATCTTGCCGTTAGCCTCAAGCACAATGCCTCCGGCATTGCCTACCGAAAGCTCGATCTTTTCTTTTGCTCTCCAGCTTTCAGCTTTCCCCTTCCGCAGCATCCCCTGGTAGAGCGCCTGGCCATCAACCTTAATCTTAAGAAAACTGTCTTCATGAGCGCTGATTGCCACAGTAATTTCCTTAGGCTTTGATTCTTTCGGTTGAGTCGCGCTGGAGCCCGTCGAGGTGGTTTCAGGGGATGATTTTAGCGGTTTCGCCGTAACTTCCTCTTTTGGCTGGGGAGGTTTCAAAGATTGCCGTGGTTTAGGTGCCGTAGCCGCAGGGGAAGGGGTTTTCTTCTTGCTCTGCGCAAGGTTTGAATGCTGCTTTTTGGGAAGGTTTTTGAGGATGGCGCGGCAACCCCTGATAGTTACCATAAGAAAAAGTATGAGGGCAACCGCCGAAAGGATAGTAAGGATTATTTTCTTATGCTTTACCAAAATCTCACTAAAAGAAAAAGTTTTTTTAGCCGCGCTTTTTATCTGCTCCTTTTTCTCTTTCTGGATAACAGCCTGCTTGGCAGTATGCTTTGGCTCGAGAGGATTGAGAGGGTATTCTTTGAGGAACCCCTCCCACTTCACCTCAAGGAAACGGCAATACATTTTCACAAAACTCTTTAAATAAACCTGGTCGATATTCTCAAAACTCCCCTCCTCAAGCGCCCGAAGCACCGTCGGAGAGATTTTAGTGGCCTTGCTTACCTCGGAAAGAGAATACCCCTTTTCTTCACGGATATTTTTTAAGTAGGTTCCTGCCTTATTCATTGGCTCTATTCCTGTAATGTTTCTTTTGAAACCAGAGGGCTATAGCCGTGTTCCTTAAGCCATGATTCCCGGTCAACCATAATCTTACGCGGCTTGCTCCCTTGATAAGGGCCGACAATTCCCTCCTGTTCCATCGCGTCAATAAGCCTCGCGGCACGGGCATACCCAAGCATAAGCCTCCTTTGAAGGATAGAAACCGATGCCTGGTTGCTTTCTACTATCAGGCGGGTTGCCTCTTCAAACAACTCGTCCCTTTCTCTTTCAGGAAGGCTCTGGGCTCTGGACTGCTCTTTTAGGATTGCCTCCTCAAATACCGGCTCAGCCTGTTCTTTGATAAACGCGACGACCCTTTCAATTTCAGCGTCTTTTAGAAATGAGGCCTGCGCGCGGATAAGTTTTGCCTCACCGGGACGCATAAAGAGCATATCGCCTTTACCTAAAAGCTTATCCGCGCCGTTAGCATCCAAAACGGTACGCGAATCTACCTTTGATGCCACCTTAAAAGAAATACGGGCGGGAAAATTAGCCTTGATAACGCCGGTAATCACATCGACTGAAGGCCTCTGCGTAGCCAAAATCAAATGTATTCCTACTGCCCGGGAAAGCTGGGCTAAGCGGGTAATAGCGTTCTCGATATGGTTTGCGGCAACTGCCATCAGGTCAGCAAGCTCGTCAATGACGACAACAATATATGAAAGTTTTTCATCCGGCTGTTTTTGGTTGTACGATTCAATATTCCTTGCCGCCACTTTAGCCAGCATTTTATACCTGTTTTCCATTTCAGCCACAACCCAACTAAGGGCATGAGAGACCTTCTTGGCGTCGGTTACGACCGGACAAATCAAATGCGGCAGTCCGTTATAGACGGACATCTCTACCATTTTTGGGTCAACCATCATAAACTTTACTTCCTCCGGGGTAGCGCGAAAAAGTATGGAAAGGATTAAAGAATTAACACAGACGGTCTTTCCTGAGCCGGTAGTCCCGGCAATTAAAAGATGCGGCATTTCCCCCAAATCCGAAACTGCCGCCCTTCCGGTAATATCCTTACCGAGTGCTAAGGTTAACTTCCCCGCCGCGTTTTGAAACTCAGCGCTCGAAAGCACTTCTTTAAGATACACCGCTCCTATTGAGGTATTAGGGACTTCGATACCAACCCGGCTTTTTCCCGGGATAGGCGCGACAATCCTTACCGACGGGGCCTTCATTGCCAAGGCAATATCATCCCCCAAAGAGATGATCTTCTGCACCTTTACTCCCGGCGCCGGTTCAAGCTCATATCGGGTAAGTACCGGCCCGCGTTCAATATTGGTGACCTTAACCAAAACGCTAAAATCAAGCAAGGTCTCCTCAAGAATCTTGGCATTGCCGGTTAAATCTTCTTCCAGCGATTTTCGGGCAGAGCCCAGAGCCGGAGACTCCAACAGATCCAAAGAAGGAAGTATATAGGTGCCGGTTTTCATTTCTACGGACTTTGGTTTCCCCGCCTTTATTTCTTTCGGGGAATCTTTTATTTTTAAAGCTATCCTGTTACCCTGCGCCGCCTCCAAGCCATCTTCCTTATCGAGGGCACTCTTTTTATTCTCGGCTGTTTCTTTCTGCCGAGGCTGTAAGAGAGAAGGCTGCTTGAGGTTATACCGGGGAGACTCTGAAATAATAAGCGTTTCCTTCTTTTGTTTAGGCTTAAAGCCGATTACGGGAAATTTTACCGTTTCTTTTAATCCTTCAACCGCCGTAAGAATGAAACGGGAAACCAGGAATTCCATTACTAAAACACACGCCAGCAGCGTAAGGCTTATCAGAACAACCCATGAGCCGCTGCCAAAATACGTAACCAGGAACCTTGAAAACATAAACCCAAGCATCCCACCTCTGGCGAAACCTGCCTCATGTATTCTTGAGGTAAGCCCCATGAGGCTGCTAAGAGAAAACGCCAGGAGCAAGAGCCCCGGGATTTTGAAAGGATCAAAGAAAGACTTTCCCTTAAATTTAGCAACCGCCCAGGCAAAACAAACCATAGGCAGAAGATAGCTAACCCAGCCAAAAATAAAAAACAAGCCAAAGGACATCCATGCGCCAAAAATACGGATGAGATTCCGCGCGGGGCTATTTACCGGATAACTAAAAAAAGAAATATCGTAAGGGGTGTAGGAAAGTAGTCCTAATAAAACTAACAGCCCTACCGCGATGATGATAATTGCTTTGATTTCATTGAGATGGCGGGGATTCATTGAAGATGTACCAAAAGTCACCCCCTATTTCAACCTCGTAGGTTGAAATAGGGTATATAACGGAATTTATGCTTTAGTTTCAACAACCTGCTTTATACTCAGGTTGACTCTGCCTAATTCGTCAATACCTACGATTTTTACCTTTACCTCATCGCCGATCTTGACGACATCCTCAACATTTTTGACAAACTTATCAGCCAATTCAGAAACATGTATCAAGCCTTCTTTATTAGGCAAAATCTCGCAAAACGCTCCAAAGGCCATAATCCTCTTTATCTTACCGGAATAGATTTTACCTACCTCCGGGGCCTCGGTTAAGCCCTTGATCATATCGATTGCCTTTTGAGCGGCAACAGAGTCATTAGAAGCAACGAAAACCGAGCCATCATCCTCAATATCAACAGAGGCCCCGGTCGTACTGATGATTTTCTTGATATTTTTTCCTCCGGGCCCGATCAACTCGCCGATTTTATCGGTGCTGATTTTTAAAATGGTAATCCTTGGCGCGAAGGCGGATAATTCCTCGCGCGGCCGGGTAATTGCCTGCTGCATCTTATCCAGCACTATCAAGCGCGCGTTCTTGGCATCGCTAATGATAGTGGCAATCAACGCGAGGTCTATACCGGCAGTCTTCAAGTCCAATTGTATTGCCGTAATCCCGTCCCTGGTGCCGGCAACCTTAAAATCCATATCGCCGAAGTGGTCTTCAATGCCGCTTATATCGGTTACGATAATACTGCGAGGCCCTTCTTTAATTAATCCCATGGCAATACCGGCAACCGGTTTTTTGATAGGCACACCGGCATCCATAAGGGATAAGGTTGAGGCACAGACCGTTGCCATGCTGGAGGAACCGTTGGACTCTAATATCTCGGAAACTACCCTTACCGTATAAGGAAATTCCTCTTTTAAAGGCATCACAAACGCTAACGCCTTCTCAGCCAATGCCCCGTGGCCTATTTCACGCCTGCCCGGGCCGCGAAGCGGCGCGGTCTCACCCACTGAAAAAGGCGGAAAGCTATAGTGAAGCATAAAACTCTTGGAGGTTTCACCTTCCAAGGCCTCAACCAACTGCTCATCAGCGCTTGAGCCTAAGGTGGTAACTGCCAAACTCTGGGTCTGTCCTCGGGTAAACAATCCTGAGCCGTGGGTCCGGGGAAGCACTCCGATTTCACAGGTAATGGGCCGGATATCATAAGGGCCGCGGTTATCAACGCGCACCCCTTTTTCTAAAATATAGTTCCTGACACTGCGCTTTTCAACTTCTTCTAAGGCTGCGCGGATATCCTGGCTCTCATAGTCTTCTCCGGTAAGCTTCTCATCTAATTCCTTTGCCAATATGCTTACTGCTTCTTCGCGCTGCTCTTTACCGGATAAAAGGCATATCTCTGAAAGCCTGTCTTTTGCCAAAGACTCGACTGTAGTATATAACTTTTCATCAATCTTTTTATATTCAAGCACCGCCTTTTCCTTGCCTACCTGCTTTACAAAATTATCCTGCGCCTGGATAATGCCCTGGATATTCGTAAAACCAAAGCGTAGTGCCTCAAGCACCAGATCCTCGGGAACTTCCTTAAGCTTACTCTCAATCATCATCACGCCGCTTTTGTTGGCCGCAACCACCAAATCTAAAGAGCTTTTCGCTATTTCGGCATAGGTCGGATTGATAACAAAACCATTGTCAATATAACCAACCCTCACTGCCCCTATGGGGCCGTTAAAGGGTATATCGGAAATGGATAACGCCGCCGACGCGCCGTTTACCGCCAAGACATCGGGGTCATTTTCGCCGTCGCTGGATAAAACTATGGCAATAACCTGAACCTCGTTGGTTATCCCTTTAGAAAAAAGCGGCCGGATAGGCCGGTCAATAAGGCGGGCGGCGAGGATTTCGCTTTCCGAAGGCCTGCCTTCGCGTTTAAAAAACCCTCCGGGAATTCTTCCGGCGGCATAGGTTTTCTCCTGATACTCTACCGTTAAAGGAAAAAATCCTAATGATTCCTTGGTCCGCTTTGACATACAGGCAGTAACTAAAACTACCGTACCTCCGCAGCTTACCACTACCGCGCCGTTTGCCTGCTTGGCGATTTTGCCTGTTTCTATAAGAACATCCTGCCTGCCGCATTTGATACTAACTTGTTTTAACTCCATTTTTCCACCTTTGTATGCTTCGATAGCGCCACATTCTAACCTCTTGTGATGCAAAAAACGGGCACCGCCTAAGGAATAGCCTTAAATCGAAGGGTTTATTTTCTCAAGCTAAGTTTATCTAATGTTTCTTGATATTTTTTATTGTCTTCTTTCTTCAGGTAGCTTAAGAGCTTGCGCCTTCTTCCTACCATAGTCAGAAGCCCCCGGCGGGAATGATGGTCTTTTTTATGCGTCTTAAAATGCTCCCCCAGCTGGTTGATACGCTCGGTAAGCAATGCCACCTGCACTACCGCTGAGCCTGTATCCTGAGGATGCTCTTTATACTCTGAAATCAACCTTTCCTTTTTCACCTTTTCAATTGCCAACGTAACACCTCCGCTTATAAAACATTATTGTTTGTAATAGTTCAGCCCTCGGAAACATTCGTGTCACTGCGAGGAGCGGCAGCGACGAAGCAGTCTCTTTATAGGATTGCTTCGCCCCTTCGGGGCTCGCAATGACACCGACGGACACTTCCAGGAGCTAAACTGTTACTATTGTTTTCTTTTACCAAAAACATTGTTTTTTCTCACCTATGCCAAAGGCAAACAAACTCCCGCTACTCTCTTTACAGAAAATGCCTGAGAAGATAGTATACACGAGCGCCTTATAATCGTCAAGAACTTTAGAGGATTATTTTGGTTATCGCTGAAAAATCTTATGGCACGTGTTTAAAATGGGCGGGCTTCCTTCACAGGGGCGTCCTCGGCTCTTTTGATTACGAAGAAATGCGCGAAAGGTAACGATACTATTTATTTACTTTCTTTGACCGCCGCTTATTAAGCGGATGTTTTTGTGTTACCCCCCCCCCTTTTTTTCTTTTTTCGCCATTTTTCCTGTCAGTTACCCCGGTAAACATCTTTACGATGCCCTACCTTAACGACAAAAACGATGAGAATATCATCCTCGATAGAATAAAGTATTCGATAATTCCCGCAACGAACCCGATACTTCTCTTGAGCTGATAATTTCTTGCAATCGCGCGGCCTAGGATTATCGGAAAGAGATTCTATTCTTCCAAGAACTGCCTTCATATCCTTGCGAGGCAGGCGTTCGATTTCCTTAACAGCTGATTTCTTAATCTCGAGCCTATATCTTCCCATCGGCCTTTAATTTCTTTAAGAGTGCCTCGTAAGACATGCTCGGCTCTTTTGCCCTTTTCGCGAATACCGCAAGGTCTTCCTGATCTTGAGCTAATTCATGACGGATAGCCTCATTAACAATATCAGAAATTGACTGTTCTGTTTCAATAGCCATAAGCTTAAGAACCCTGTGGATAGCCGGATCAAAATATACGGTAGAACGTTTCGTTAACATACGTCATCCCTCCCTTACTTTTCAATAGGAGCATAACATCATAATGTCAAAATGTCAAGATGTTTTTAGTGCAAAAAGGGGATATCTTAGGAAATGCCAGGCATAGACAACTTGTATACTATTTGTTGTTAACTTAGTTATCACTGAATAAACGTCTTTTAAACACGAATTCCCACGAATTACACACTAATCATCACGAATACAGCGGCGAAGTAATTCGTGTGTATTTGTGTGTAATTTGTGCCTATTCGTGCAAAATAAAGGTTTTTCAGCAGTAACTAACTTAATTGTTAATAGTTCGCAGGTTCGTTAGTTCAAGCTAATGAATTCATCGGCTGTTTAGCTCATTAGCTAATCAGCTAAAGAGCTGCAGTTAAAATATAATTTGACAGAGCACTGCTTGTGTATGCCTGGCATTATCTTTATCACGCGTTATCAAAGTCAGACACCTCCTGCCATGAAGCCTCAAAACCAGCTAGGAAATCACCCGGGGGGGTTCGCTGTAATAACATAGGGTCATATTCAAAAGTTGTTGCGCCCCCATCATAAGAACTGGTAAGAAAAGGCGCGGGGCCTCCCCAGGAACGCCCGCGATTCCAAGAAGAAACAACATTATTGGTTCCATTTATCGCTACCTGAGCGCCAATAATCCTGCGCCTATAATCCGGGCCGGTTCGCCCGTTTCTCCAGCGCTCAAGGATATTATCCTGCCATAAACTATCTGTAGAAACAATAGACGCGCGATAGGTAACGGTACTCTGGCTCCCTGCTTCAGGGGCTGCCTCATTAGGCATGTTTCCCACATTATTAGTCCAATACATTAATGCGCTAGGAGCATCAGTAATCTGAGGCCAATTCCTATTATGCACCAGCGTGGGCAAGGTTTGCGGGTCACTAAAACCATCAGAAAGATAATACACCCTGCTGGTGGCAATCACACTTCCCGGCTGCCAGATATCCTCGTTATATGAATCACTCCTGGTGCTGTCATAATTAAAATCGCCCTGCAGATATACCTGGCGCGTGGAATAAACGCTAAGGCCGCCGCTGGTGTTAGTGGCTGTCTGGTCGGGTAGTTCTTTAGCATTCTTCAGGCGGATGCCGCTGCTGCCGCTGCAAGAGCTTCCATCAAAATAGATTACCCCGTTAAAGTTATTAGCCGCTGCCCAATTCTTGAGTGTTCCTATATCAACATTGACTACCTGGTCTGGCTGCGGAACCCCACCCACCAGGGAAGGATGAATATGATTGATAAAACTGGAAGTACTGATAACTCCCAAGGGGATATCCGCGCGATTAGTAATAGTGCCATCGCAGCGAATCACTATCCCGCCTGTCGCCGCCAAAGAGCTAAAATAAGCCGAATCAACAGGAACCGGGTCAATATACTTGCCTCCGTTATTTCTATCTTTGAGTATCGCGCTTAAAGGCTCGAGCGCGTGCGGCTGCGGATCTCCCATAAAATTATTCGGGATAGTTGCCCCATTTGAAAAAGTACTCCAATTATTAGGCAGTAGTTCTGTGTTCGCGTACCTGACAGTACGCGGAGCGTCTACCACAGGATCTTTATAAAAGGGGTCAAATTGGTAGGAGTCGCCTCCTGTTAACCTAAAGGGGATTTGAACGCCATTGATACGCATACCGGAGCCAAATAATGAATCAACTCTACTGTTATCGACACTTTGATTGCGAAAATTTGTATAATCATAATTACCGATGCCATTATAGGTATCAAAATTACTGCCCAGTGTATTATAGAATATAGGGTAACTGGCAACTGAACCAAAACTCCAATTATAATGGGGGCTTAACCCGCCTGAATTTGAAGTATCCACCGCTTCGTTCCAGTTATACGATACGCCGGAATTCTGCTGAAGTGAAGCAGAGGCAAAATCACCTTGTATTGAAGCCCATGACGGGTGCCAGCTGTAATTTTGGTTGCTATTATACCACCAGTTTAATTTTAGCCAGGGGAAATTATTGACATTAGAGGGAGTATTATACGGTACTGTAGGAGGAGCTACAGCCTGAGTTTGTTGAGCAGCAGTTAAGCCGCTATACCACGTATTATAATCGTTAAGGTTCCACTCCCTGTAAGTAGAAGACCCATTTGGCAAGGGGGCGTTCCCATCCATAATTCCGTCTAAACCGTCTAAGAGGTATGCAGGGACACGGTAACTGTAACTATAGCGCATAAAGCCAGCGCAGTCAACACTCTCCAAATTTCGGGCATTTCCATTCGTCTGCCACTGGATATTTCCATTAGCATGTATCATGCCTATACCTCTGCCGTCAATTGAGCGCAATTCCATGCTTCCCGGAGTAAACATTTGATACTGATACAGCGAGTTGGCACCTACGCGCAGTTTGATTATTTTCTGGGTGCTCGTAGCCAAAGAGGTGCTGCGGGCTAAAACAAAGATATCCTGCGGATCTAGTACAGCGTCAATATACGTCCTTACTTCTATCCTTGAGGCAGGGCTCACAATACTATAATCTCCGTCAGCTTCGAAACCAACGGTCCTTTGCGCGTCACTGATGATTATCGGGATAAGGGCCGGGCCGGTTTGCCGAGCCAATGTCCTATCAGGATTAACATTATGGGTTAAAAACTGCCATCCGGAATTCCTGGCCTCAAGTACCGCATACTGAACTCCCCGCTCTGCCTCGTATAAACTAGCCATGGAATCCTGATAGCGCTGGCTGAGATTGCTCTCCTGTATTGCTCCGCCCACATAGGCCATGCCCAGGGTAAGCAAAACACTGGAAACCCCCAGCGCCAGAATCAATGCCACGCCTTTATTATTTTTATTTTTGTAGGAAGACATAGTACCCATCCTTTCTTTAATGAGCTTTTGCTCTAGGAATGATTGAAATCGCTAACCTCCTGCCAGCCGGCTTCCGTGCCACCGGCAAGATTCCCGGGAGGCATAGTATCAGTGTCAAACAAGTATTCGTATTTTAACTTGGAGCCCGGCGTATTGATCCACATTACATCCTCTCCCTTGTCAATAGTCGCACTGCCGCCTGTGCCTCTGCGTACACTCCGGGGGGTATTAATAGGAACGCCTTGCCAGTCATAACCATAAATAGGGATATCCTGTATATCATTACCCTCGTTATCCTTTACCCAGCTTTCTCCCAAAAGAATAAACGCGCCTCTTAGCACCGGATTGGTAGGCCAGCGCTCCAGCTGATAAAACTTGTTTTCATCCCAGCTTACCCCAGTCATATCTTTGGGAGACACAATAGCGCTTCTTACCGTAGTAGGGCTGGCTATATTAGGCATGGTATTGCTACATTCGCTTGCATGCTGGCTGCGAATCTTACTCTCCAGCCCAGTTTTGCTGTTCACTCCTGCCATAGTAAAATTAGGTAACCCAAAATAAGTTTGTACCTTATTTTGCAAAGTCGCTCTTTGGGTTGCATTATTATAATCAATGTTACTAGCAATCCTGGTTGTTTCATACGGATATTCACGGGGAACGACGTAATCAGGCAGAGCCTGAGGGTCGGTAAAGTTGCCGGAAAGAATATAGACATAACTATTGCTGATAACCGCAGACGGGCGCCAGTTGCGATCATTCGTATCCGGGTCATTGGAAGGATCATAGTTATAATTACCCTTTATATAGATATTATAAGGAGAGGCCACTGTCAGGCCATTATCCGGCATTTGTTTGGCATTGGTTAACCGGAGATTCTTGTGGGCAACATAGATAATGCCGTTATTCGGCACCTCCCTTGTCGTCCGGCATTGCTCAATATTAATCTCTAAGACATTTTCCGGGTCAAGGGTGCCATCCCCGTTTCTATCCTGCGGACGGAGCGTATTAAAAAATTCTACATTATCTCTTATGCAGGATGGCAAAGAGTCCGGGCTTCCGTTAAGATACACCCCATCCTCACCGATATAGAGGCCGTCCTTTTTCGCCAGCCCGGCATAGTTTTGATCAATCTTAGGCATTTCAATATCATAGCCGCCGGTTTGTCCCTCTTTTACCACTGAAGACAAAGGCTGGCCTTCGTTATACTGGTCTTGTCCTAAAGGAATGGTAGCGCTATTAACCCACCCCTGCCATGCCCCTGCCTGCTTTTTGGTATGAAGATACCTTACCATTTCGGTCGGAGTCTGGCGGTCATAAATCTTATCCCTCCAGAAATCCGGGTCAATGAGGCCGCACTCGTTATTTGTTTTCCCCGCACCGCATCTTGCTTCTGAAAACGCCGCCCAATACTGGGGAGTGGCATAGACTGTATCCTTCACTCCATCTCCGTTAATATCGCGCTCCCCGCAAGGGTTACAAAACTGTACCGGTACTTCGGAATTATCACTCTGCGGATATTTATTCCACTGCCACTCTGGCCATAAATTATTCACTGCATCATCCTTAGTAGGGAGAGTAACCTTGTTAACCGTTCCTGGATTAAAAAAATGGTCATAGACGCGCCTCCAGTCCCACGGAAAGGAGTACTGAGGCGGCCACCTCCACTGCCCCCAAGGGTTATTGCCGTTATATCCGTCATCCCAAACAAGTTGCCCACTGCTGTCATACTTAGAGGGTAAAGGCGCTTTTCCGTTAATCCCCCCTATGAACCAATCTACTCCTTTAGGAGAGGTATATTGATCACTTGCCGCTACGATATATCCGTTAGGACCGGTGGCTAATTCAGTTATGTTTTTAAAATTTACATTGCGTAAGGTTATACCATCTTTGACATAGACACCGCCTATTCCTTCTCCGTCAAAATCACTGCCTTCAAAATATTTCCACCCAGGATAGTAATAAAAATATTTGAATAGCGGCCTGCGGATAATCTTGGTCTTTAAGGTACGGCTGGCAGAGCCTACGGTAGCTTGAGCCATAAGAAACATCTGGTTTGTATCATTAGGATTGGTGTAACTGCGCACCTGAATAAGAGAAGCCCCTCCTAAGGGTATCTGGTAATTACCTGCACTATTGATTACTATTCCCTGATTATCCCTAACATCTCCTAATGTTACTCCAGGAGAGTTGGCTGGCCTTATGAATTCCGTGGTATCGCCATTCCTATTGGCATCATTGCTATCTACATCATGGGTAAACCAGTCATACCCCGCATTTTGCGCCTCACCGAAGGCATAGGCTAACCCCCGCTCTGCCTCATAAAGCGCAGTCATAGAATCCTGATAACGCTGGCTGAGATTACTCTCCTGTATAGCCCCGCCCACATAGGCCATACTCAAGGTAAGCAAAACACTGGAAACCCCCAAAGCCATAATTAATGCCACACCTTTGTTATTTTTATTTTTGTAGGAATCCATTTTTATCCTCCTTGTCAAAGCTTTTTCAATGCCAGGCATAGTCAGATGAAAAAACCTTTGTTTATGCCTGGCATTGAATACTCCATAAAAAAATCCCGCAGAATGCCTGCAGGATTCTTAAAACTTATTACCCTTTGGCAACCTGACTACCTCGCCACATATCGTTGGCGGGCTCATTGGCTTTGCGTCTCCGCCTTACGGCGGATTTGCCTTTAACAATAGGTCTCTTTCTAAATTACTACTTATAGTATATCATAGAGTGTGTAACTTTTCAAGGTTGCCATGGGTTAATTTCTCAGAGTAACCTGTGACTGCATAGTGGAATTAGCCAGGGTAAGAGACCCCCTGCGCACCGGCTTCTGGCAAGTAATATTTATCGCTATAGCTCTGGGAAACTGCGGGCTAGGAGGCTGCTGGGTGAAAGCTAAGTTTGTAACATTATTAGCGTAGACACGGCTGCTGATTATACTCGTTCCGCTTATCACTTCTCTTACTAACTGGCCTGAATTGACGCGGTAGCTAATATTATTGCCGACTACTCCGTCTGCCCCCCAATAAATATTGCCGCTGGCGTCATAAATATCCGGAGGATTAGGAAAATTGTCATCAACCACTACCGGGACTCTGAAATTAACGCTATTAGCAGTAACCGTGGTTTGACCAGAAGTAGACGTAGCCTCATATAAATCTCTTATCATCTCGTCTATGCCGCGGCGTGCCTGCTGGTCTAATTCCATCTTGACATTTTGGACATCCCAGCTTAAATTAAAAGTATTTGACATATTCAATAGCAAAGCTGTTACCACAACAATCAAGCCTGCCACGATTAAGACTTCCAAAAGGCTGTATCCTTTTTTCATAGGTTAATTCGTCCTCCTGATAGCTGTAGTGAGCGAGCAAGGCGATTCAAGGTTTCCATCTCCATCCAAATCGCTAAATTGCAGCACCCCGCCACTATTTACACACTCGCCGATTATCCTGTTTCTTCGCTGCCTCCAGCAGACAAGAACCATCACATCATAAAGGTCACCGCCGCCTCCGGCTACGTTATTTAAGATAATCCTTCCTCTAGCGTCTAATCCCGCGGGAGTAAACGTCTGATTCGCGGCAGCGCTGTACTGGCTGATCGCATTATCAAAACTGGTATCGGCAGCATATTTTATCTGCTCAATAACCTGCCGGGCGTCGTTTAAGGCAATCATTTTATTGCGCGATGTTTCCTGCAATTCGGAGGTATAATTAACCAACCCCAGCAAGGCGCCAATTACCACAACCCCGATAAAAAGCGAAATTAAAAGCTCAATAAGGGTAACAGCCTTTTGCCTTCTTACCGTATTCTGCTTTCCTATCATCGTGTTCATCTCCTTACCTTCCCACATATTGGGTAATTTTAAAAATAGGCAAAAATAACGACAGCACAATAGTGCCGATCATGCCTCCTAAAAAGACAATGATAAACGGCTCAAGCAAAGAGGTAAGCCCGCTAATGGCGGTATCAACCTCATCTTCATAAAAACTGGCAATCTTATCCAGCATAGAGCCAAGGTCTCCGGTTTCCTCACCTACCGCGATAAGACTGACTACCATGGGCGAAAAGACCTTATTTTCTGCCAATGACTCCCCAATTCTCTCTCCCTTACTGACTCTGTTGATTACTTTCGCCAAGGTTATTTCAATAGTCCTATTTTCCGTGGTCTTACTGCCGATATCGAGGGCCGAAAGAATAGTCACTCCGCTTTTAAGCAAGGTGGAGGTTGTCCGCGCGAAACGGGCGACGACAATCTTACGGATTAGTTTTCCCGCCACAGGTAAATCCAGCTTTATCCTGTCCCATCTTACCCTAACCTGTGGCTTCGCCATAACCTTTTGTAAAGCTACCCATAGAAGTATACCACAAATAATAAGGGCAACAAAGTACTGCCGAAGAAAATTGCTTAAGTTAATCATAATCTGCGTAGGAAGCGGTAAATTTGCCCCTAACGAGGCAAACATGCCCTGGAACTGAGGGATGACGAAGATAAATATACCCGTGGTAATCATAAGCGCGACACTGATAACCACGGCAGGATACATCATCGCGGATTTCACCTTGCGGTTAAGTTTACTTGATGACTCTAAGTAAAGAGCAAGCCTCTCTAAAATCGTTTCCAGCGCACCGCTAACTTCACCTGCCCTAATCATATTGATATGCATAGATAAAAATACCTGGGGATAACTGCTCATTGCCTCGGAAAGGCTTGTGCCGGATTCTATTTTAGCTAGTAATGAGGAAAGAATTTCTTTCAAAAAAGGGCTCTCGGCCTGGGCAAAAAGGATATTCAAGCTTTTTACCAGCGGAATGCCCGCTTTCACCAAGGCGGCTAACTGCCTGAAGCATACCGTCAAGTCATCCAGCTTTACCCTGCCGCTTTTCTTAAGCGCGCGGACCTCCGATTCTTTGAGCTCCCTTATCGCGATGATAACCAACTGATTCTTCCTCAAATTATTGATAAGGACAGCCCTGTCTTTTGCCTCCATTCTTCCGGTTATCTTCTGCCCGCTATAATCGGTTGCCGTATAGCTAAAAAGTGACATTTTCCCTCTAATAGTTTAGTTACTGCTGAAAAACCTTTATTTTGCACGAATAGGCACAAATTACACACAAATACACACGAATTACTTCGTCGCTGTATTCGTGATGATTAGTGTGCAATTCGTGGGAATTCGTGTATCTCAGTGGTAACGAGCTTAGCCTTCAGGGGTTACCCGTAAAGCTTCCTCTAAAGAAATCTCGCCTAACAAACATTTATCGATGGCATCTTCCCGCAAGGTCTTCATCCCATGCTTACGGGCGTACTCGGCAATATTCGGTATCGGCACCTTATCCGTAATCATCTGGCGTACAACATCATCCATCACCAGCGCCTCGATTATTGCCACCCGTCCGTAATAACCGGTATTGTTACACCGCGGACAACCCTTGCCCCGGAAAAAAATCGCTTTTTTATCCTTATATTCAGCGGGTAATCCTTTCAGGTTCATGGGAGGCAAGGTATAGGATTCTTTGCATTGCTGGCAGATCTTACGGCAAAGCCTCTGCGCGGCAATAAGATTAACCGTTGAGGCAATTAAAAACGGCTCTACCCCTATATTGATAAGGCGCACAATGGTGCTGGGGGCGTCATTGGTATGCAGGGTGCTTAAGATAAGGTGGCCGGTGAGCGCTGCTTTAATTGCTATATCCACGGTTTCAAAATCGCGGATTTCACCCACCATAACAACATCAGGGGTCTGCCTCAAAATCGCCCTTAAAACGCTGGCAAAGGTCAAACCGATATCTGAACGCACATGAACCTGCGTTATCCCTTTCATTTGATATTCTACAGGATCTTCGACAGTAATCAAGTTTTTTTCCGGAACATTTAAAAGGCTTAATATCGCGTAGAGTGTGGTAGACTTTCCGCTTCCGGTAGGGCCGGTAACGAGGATCATGCCGTTAGGCCTGTGAATAACCCTTCTAAACGCTTCTTGCGCGGTAGCAGAAAACCCTAATTTTTCCAGGTTTACCTGCACATTGCCTTTTTCCAGGATTCTCATGACTATCTTTTCACCGGTAGCCAGCGGCAAGACCGATACCCGAAGGTCAATTTCTTTATCGGCTACTTTAATCGAAATCCTTCCGTCTTGAGGAAGCCTGCGCTGCGTAATATCCAGTTGTGACATGATCTTAAGCCGGGCAATCACCGCGTATTCATACTGCTTCTCTATGGCAAGCTTTCTCTCCTGTAAAATACCATCGATACGATACCGTATCCGGAACTTCTGGGCATAGGGCTCAATGTGGATATCTGAGGCACGCTGCTTCAGGCCATCGGTTAAAATACTATTAACCATCTCAACTATCTGTACCTGCTGGCTTAATTCCGCGATCTCTTCAATATTTATCGCGTCATTGGCAACTGCCTCAACCTTAAGCGTTTCTTCTACCAGGACTTGATTCTCATCCATAGCCTTTTCTAAATTGAGCGCGCTATAGTAGTCATTTAAGGCCTTGGCTATCTGCGCGGGAGCGCTTAAGACCAGACGGATGTCTAATTTTGTTATCGTCTTAAAATTATCTATAGCCACAATATCAAACGGATCCGCGGTAGCGACGGTAAGCATATTCCCATATTTGGCCACAGGAATAATTTTGTACGTCCTTGCCAAATCTTCGGAAATTAAGCGCAGCAATTCAGGAGGAATTTTATAGTTGGCTAGGTTAATGACCGGGATATCCAGGTCTTCGCAAAAAGAAAGTATTTTCTTTAGCTGCAGTTCCTCCAGCGAATCAGCCTCAAGCCGCAAGGAGACAGAGGCTGACAAAGGAGTATCCCCCTTTATTTTATCACCGGAATAGTTATTTTGATTCTTCGTATCCATAGCGATGTAACGTTTTACCTCATTCAAGAGAGGTTACGCGTAAAATCTCATCCATCGTGGTAAGCCCTTCCAATACTAATTGAAAGCCATTCTCGCTGATACTTACCATCCCCTCTTTATAGGCGGCATTCCTGATATCTTGTTCCGACGCGCGCGCGATAATCAAATCTCTGATACTAGCGGTAATCTCTAAACTTTCAGCAACGACCGTCCTTCCTTTAAACCCGGCATGATTGCACTCGTTGCAGCCTTTCTTCCGATACAACACTGTTTGTTCATCCAGGCTAAGATGAGAAGCCCGAAGAACATCCGCTACTTCTTTTGACGGATGATAGGGCTCTTTACACTTAGGGCACAAGAGGCGCGCTAAAACCTGCGCTACCACTAAAAGGCACGACGAGGCAATGAGAAACGGCTCTATGCCCATATTCATCAAACGCACCGTAGACCCGGTCGCGGAAATGGTGTGGAGCGTGCTTAAAAGCAGGTGGCCGGTTAACGATGCCTTAATAGCGATGTCGGCAGCTTCAAAATCCCTTATTTCTCCCACAAGCACCACATCGGGGTCCTGGCGCAGTATGGAGCGCAAGGCAGAGGCGAAATTCAGCCCTATATCTTCAGAGACCGCTACTTGATTGATCCCGTACAATTGGTATTCTACGGGGTCTTCAACGGTAACGATATTCTTATCGATAGAATCAATGTATTGTACCGCGGAATAGAGTGTTGTCGTCTTTCCGGAACCTGTTGCTCCACAAACCAAAATCATGCCTACCGGCTTAACTAAATTAACCTTTAACAGCTCAAGCGTGCGCTGGTCAAATCCTAAGGTACTGATATCAAGCACGGTCCTTGATTTATCCAATACTCTCAATACTACTTTTTCACCCAGGCTCGCGGGCAGAACAGAAACCCGTAAATCTACCTCCTTAGAGCTATACGTCATTTTCAGCCTTCCGTCCTGAGGAAGCCTGTGCTCACTGATATCCAGCCCGGACATTACCTTTATACGGCCTACGATTCCATCCTGAAAGCTTTTAGGAAAAAGATGCATCCTGTGAAGTATTCCGTCAATCCGGTAGCGCACCTGCACTTCATTATCTAACGGTTCGATCAAAATGTCGCTTGAACCTTTCTCTATTCCCTCAACCAGAATCTTATTGACCGCCAGCACAACAGGATTATCATCAATGACACCCGAGGGGATGGCTGGCTCTTGTATCGGCTTTTCGTTTTTTTCAGATGGCGGCATGTGCTTATCTATAGGTTATGATAATAAAGCAGGAGACGAAAAACAAATGTCGTCCCCCTACGTTTTTACGCTATAGTAGCGGTTCAACGCCTTTTCCAAATCCGCGGGCGTTGTTAAAAAAACCCTCACCCTGCTTTGAACAAGATCTTCAATCTGCTCAAGAGCAGCCCTATCCAGAGGATTTACCATGGCGACGGTAAAAATATCATGGATTTTATCAATAGGAAACGCCTGATGTTTTCTTACTACTGATTCCGGTAAAAGCGCTAAGACCTTGGGATTGACAACGCAATGATGAATAGCAAGATAAGGATAGCCGCTTTGAACAGCCAAAACGGTATATAAATCATCTTTCTTGACATACCCGAATTCTAACAAAATTTGCCCCAAGGTCTTGTCTTTAGCATTAGTCTTCTGCAAAGAAATGGCCTCCTGCAGCTGCGCCTCGGTAATGAGGCCATCCTGTAGCAGCAAATCCCCGATTTTTGCCTTAACACGCCTGAGCGGTGACATTGTTTATCTTTTCGCCTTTAACTTACGCACTTCGTCTTTAAGTAACGACCGCATCCTTTTATCTTTCTCTCCCTTGAGCGCCCCAACAAGCACTTCGTGCGCCTTCTGGGTTCCGATAGCGGCTAAAGCTACAATCACCTTATAGCGTATTACCTGATTTTTGTGGTGAATCAGTGAAGATAACGGCTCTATTAATTCCTCTTTATTAAGGTGTTTGATTAACTCAATGAGTGATACGGATATATCATCGCGTGCCTGGGATAATTTCTGCTTTAGCCTATGCAATGCCGGCTCCCCAAGTTCCAGCAAAACATCAGCGCTTCCCTTGATTATCGCGTACTCTGAAAACGAATCTCCAAACTTTATATCCTTGGAGGCATGAAAAGCGATCACAGCATCCGCTAGTTTCTCGTAAATAAAAGGAAAGAGTATCTTTACCTTCGCTCTTTCTTCTCCAGAAGCACTGACAACAGCATAGGCGAAAACCTCTAAAAGCCTGCCATACACTATATCTTTTATAAATCCGGCGGCAAGCTTGCATATTTCCGAATCACTGTTTTTTTCTTTTTGCATTGCCTCTCCAAGGGAAAAACAAAGCTGGCGTATAAACGCGACATATTTCTTCACTTCAGGCTTGTCTCTTTCAAGAACCACATCACCCAGTAATTGCAAATGAGAAGCAAGTTCCCTGCAGGCATCCCGAAGGATATCCAGTAAAACACGGAATTCTCTTGGCTGTGATTCAGCCTTTAAAAGTTTCCATATAATTCCTAACCTATCCTGCATTTTAAGGCTGTCAATAGTATCGTTACATAACGATGTTTTCACTACGCCAGAGAGCGCCATAATAATGTCCTTACGGATCAAGGGGTCAAACTTGCCTACTTTCGCAAGCAGGTGCGATATAAATTTTTCCAACTCCACCGGCTTCTGATGCGAGGTTAACTCTTCCAATAATAATTTTATTTTTCCTAATTCAGCAGGGTAATAGTTATCCGGCAAGCTAGCAAGAGTCTCCAGGCGCGCGGGAAGTGAAACATTCTCCCAGGGAAACTGCCCGCCGATAAAAGGCGCGGCGCTTTTCTCCGCCTGAAGCTCACCCAGCGATACTTCTAATAAAGCTAATGCCGCCTGTTTTCTTGCCGCGTCATTGCCAAAGGCTTTGTCAAAGCAAGCCTTAACGACAATAAGATTTCCCTGGGACTCCTTATATTCCACGATAAGCGCCTCAACGATAATCGCCTCAGGAAGCACGTACAGCATATCGTCTTTTGTATCGGGTGTCTTCAAAGATTGCTCCTTCAAATGAAGCCGTATAACCCGGGTTCTTAATCCCGGTTCAAGCTCTATAATAATCCGGGCCAATGCCTTAGGGTCAGAGGCTTTTTGCAGCTGCTTACCGAATATCTGCGAATGTATCTTTTCAATGCTTTCGGTAACCGCCTTTGCCTCATCCTTGGTCTTACCCTCCTTGAGCGATTCTTTGGCTGCTTCCTGAAGCGTGCGGGCAAAACTCTGCGGTTCGTTCTCGATTGTACTAATAACCGTTTTTTTATCTATCCCTCCCATACCTGCTTTACCCAAGAAAAATTCCATGAGCATCATATCTTTGAGCTTATCTTTCTTTCCCGATTCTTTTTCCTGCCCCGCAGGTTGCGCGAAACGCGCGTCATTAACCTTGAGGGATTTCATGGTTTCCTTATTGAAAATTGCCCCCCAGCCGCCTTTTTCCTTAATCTTTTCCGAAGGAGCACTGGCGTAATCGAGAAAAATATTCAATTCCTCGGGAATAATGCCGTTCTTAAAGGATAGTGACTGGATATTATATTCCAACAAAAGCTGCAAAAAACTCTCAACGCTTGCCTGATCAACCTCTTTAATAATCACTGCTTCTCCGTTAAGAAGCAGCCTTCTTTCTGACTGGCTTATCACAACCATCGCGGTGCTTTTCAGTATATGCTCTACCAGGCCAAATGCCTCCTGCACCGCGTTGATTCTCATCGCTCCCGGAGGATACAAATGAAAAACCTTTCTGGCGTTCTGAAGCATTCGAACAAACCTCACTGCCTCATGAATAAGCGCTTCATCAGTAAGGGGAAGCACCTTTTCTTCTGCCAGAGGAGCTTTTTTTGAAAGGTTATCGAGGTATTCGACAATCTCGACCGGGCTGAAAAGTTCCGAGGCTTTTTCCAGAAGCGTCCTACGAAACTCATCCGATTTCTCCTGTCCGGGCGCCTGGGTATAATGGAATGCCATTTCTCCTGCCACTTGGGATAAATTGTCTTTATGCTCTTGGCCGAGAACATTGGCAATCTTATGATGAAGCTGTGCGCGCTCTTCTTCATTTAATTCGTTATAGAGCATATGCTGTATATTTTTATTGATAAAGCCGTATTTGCCTTTTTGTTCGGTCTCATCTATCAAACGCATTTTCTTTGCCCGGTTTAAAAGCTCAAGCATAAACCCTTCATCACGATTATCGATCTTCCTTAAAAAATCAAGCGAAAAATCTTCCCCGATGACTGCCGCCTGGACAATCATCTCCTTGGTCTCTTCATCCAGGCTTTTCAAGCGTTTTTTGATAATCTCCTCCAGCGAAAATGACGTTCCCTGGTTATACAGTTCTTTTTTTATCATCCAGCGGTTATCCTGATACAGAATCACCGAATTCTCCACAAGCGACTTCAGCACTTCTTCAATAAAAGAAGGGTTTCCCTTTGTGGCCGCGTACAATGACTTACAAAATTCCCCATCCCTGCCTGTCCCGGGAAAAATAGCATCAACCATTTTCGACGCGTCTTCTGACGAAAGGGTTGATAGCTTTACTACGGCAACGTTATCCATAAGGCTCAATTCTTCCTGCCAAGGCCTGAAATAATTATCCCTGACTGCTTCTCCATAGCTATCCCCTGAAAGGCTGCATACGATAAATATGCGCCTGTTTTTTTCCTGTTTGGAAAGGTAGCGCAACAGCTCGATACTTGCCTTATCTGCCCATTGCAGGTCATCAAACGAAAATACAACCGCCGAATGGCGCGTAAGCTCTATAAAAAAGTCAAGCAATCCCTTAAAGAGTAAAAATCGCGCTTTCTTATCCTCTCCTGATACCTCCTGCGAACTTCCAACCAGAGGAGCTAATAAGGGGATGATTCGGCTGAGCTCTGTGACTTCTTCAATAGGGACATTAGCGAGAAGATTAGCAAGCTGAGGATTACGCGGGCCGATCTTCTGAATATAATTTGAGATCCCCTGGGCAAAGAGAAAATAAGGATTCCCCTTGTGCGTAAGAGAAGCATGGCAGCCAATGACAACCGCCTTATCATGGACATAATTATTTAATTCTGTCAGCAGCCGAGACTTGCCGATTCCCGCGTCACCGGAAATCAATGCCATCTGTAATGAATTATCCTGCGATACTTTCGTATCAAAGATATTTGCGAGCGTGTCTATTTCCTTGCGCCTATCGATAAACGCGGGGCAAGGAAATGAATCCAACGCGATAAGGGAACTTACTTTCTCCTGGGTTACTTCTTTTGCCTGAGAAACACGGTTTTTCCCTCTCTGTTTCGATAAGTAGAGCGCCTTATCCGCCAATTCTATCAGCCTGTCTACCTCGGTACCATCTTCAGGGCACATAGCAAAACCCATGCTTATGGTCAGATTCAGGCTTTCTCCCTCTAATCCCTTAAAAGGGTTTTTCGCGACATTTTCTATAAGCTGCCCAGACAACTTTTCAACCCGCGCCAAATCAACGCCCGGCAAAAGAATGGTAAATTCATCGCCCGCGTAGCGAATCACCATATCGGTCTGGCGCACTGATTTTTTAAGGATCTCTGCCATCTGCTTTAAAACATCATCCCCGCAGAGGTGGCCATAGGTATCATTGACATATTTAAAACCGTCCAAGTCAATCATAAAGACTGCCAAGGAATAATTCCCTAAATTCGCTTTTTTAATCTCCTCTGGAAGAAACTGGAAAAGATAGTATTGGTTATATAATCTCGTCAAAGGGTCAATAAAGGTAGGTTCGGCGAAACGGATATCTTTTTCTGCGGCTCTTTGTATATTCTCGGAAGGTTCCATTGCTAACAGTATAATCCTGTTAAAAGTTTAGGTTCTTTCGTGAATTTTGTGGATGTAGTGGTTTGCAAAACTAATAATTTTTTCGCTCAGGACGATTTTTTCACGTCAAAAAGCCTCTCATAGTTTCGGCGACTGCGGAACTCGCCCCGCCGGACTCGTCGGGGCTCACACATCCTCGTCGTCCCGATATTGCTCCGATGATACTTAGAGAGCATCGGGATTCCCGAAACTATTCGGACTTTTTGCCTAAAATCATCATTCGTACTTCGACTTTGCTCAGTACGAATGGTGAGCGTAGTCGAACCATTCGCTGCAAAAACTATTAGTTTCGCTATTGCTAGTGATTTTAGCAATTCCCCTTTATTATCAAACAGTTACGCTAAGTGCTCCACATTATTTACGAATGAACCAAAGTTTACCGCGTAAGAAGCGTTAAAGCTCGCTTCTTGCAGGCTGATAAAACAAATATATATATAGCACCAAAATAGATAAAAATCAAATGGTATTATCCCTCATTTTACAGAGAATGACTATTCTGTGGTTAAACAATGCGCTGCATTTTTGGATAGGAAAAGAAGAAAATGATAGAAAGGAAGATATTCTTGTTACTGTCTTAAAAATTAAGGCCGCGGTTGCTTGATACGTCCGCTAATTAGTTACCACTTTTCAGTGCTCACTAACTAAGCGCTAAGCCTGCCCCCACACAGAGAAAAGAGGCAGAATCATGAATTTCCTGAGAACTGGCTGCTGAAACTACGCTAAATCCTTGCGCAAGGTCAAGAAAGCTTATTTTAACATCAGGAATTCCTTCTAAGAAGCCTGATAAGATTTTTATTCTTGAGCCTCCGCCGCATAAGAAGATTTGCTGCACCTTTTTTTCCAGATTTCTTTCGCAATATTCAAAAGATAACGAAATTTCATTCAATAAAGTATGCAACTCGGTTTTTGCTGCCTCGGCTAACTCCTTCACCTTATGCTCATCTGCGCCGCAGGCCTGTTCTTTTGCTGTTACATAGGAGATATTCATCCTGTCGGCAATCATTTGAATAATGTCATATTCTCCGATTTCTATATCCCGGGAGAAAAAGGGGATATTATTTTCTAAGACTACCAACTTGGTCAAGCGGTATCCGATATCTAAAATAACTGCCACCCCTTTATATTTTGGGACCAAAGCTTTAAAAATCTCGCATAAAGCAAGGGCATCGATAGTAATAAGCTGCGGCTCCAAGCCAGCGCCTTTAACCAAATCAATCCGTTCCTGCACAACCTTACGCTCCGCGGCAACAAACAACACGACCATCTGGTTATTAGGCAGGCGGGTTAATATATAATAATTAATAATCGCCTCTTCCTTTTTATAGGGGATGTATTTTTCCAACTCGAACTCTAGCGCTTTCGCTAAATCAGACTCCTTCATCGCCGGCAAAAGGATATACCGGGCAATGATATTTGGGCCAGAAATAGACAATTTTATTTTTTTTGACTCCGGAGGCATGCCCTGCGATGCCTGTACGATGGCGTCTTGTATATTCTGGCCTGAGGCATTCTTGGCAAGTGTTACGGCAGAAAAAGAAAGAAGGCTTTTTTTGCGCAGAGGCGCTTTTTTGATGGTAACGAACTTAACGCTGTAATTTCCTATATCTAACCCGCTGCGGCAGGAAGGCTGATGAAAGATAGCTCTCAGAGGATTTTCACCTTGCATTGTTTATTTTGCCTTCCCGGCTTCCTCTACGGGAGATGAAGAACCGGAATCGGGAGAAGCAAGGCTCAAAAATTTCTGGTGGTATTCCTCAGCCGTCTTTACATCTTTAAGGCCAAGCGCGTAGATAAGCGCGACATTATAATATATTTCCTGATCCTGAGGCGTGCCTTTAAGCGCTTGAGAATACTCTTTAATTGCTTCTGAATAATTATTTTGCTTATTGAGAAGATATCCTAAATTATAATGGATATCCTTATCTTCAGGGTTAGCGCTCAGCGCTTGCTGATATTCTCGGACAGCCTCATCAATATTTTCCTTCATGGCATAAGCGAATCCTAAATTCGTATGTATCATCACGTCAAAATTACCTTCATCCGGGCCCGCAGGTTGCGGCGGCTTTAGGCCTTGAGGATGCCTGCGTAACATCGCTTCTAACATGGTCCTTTCTAAGGCCTGGGCGCTATTTGCCTCTTGCAACGCGGCAACATTTTCCCGCAATTCTTTGTTTTCTTCTTGAAGCTTATTAAACGCCTCAGAAACACTAGCGGCTGCGGCTATTTCACCCTTTGCCTTCTCCATCTGGCCGCGGAGCTCGCTCTTCTCTTTGCTGCTTTCCTCTATCTCTGTACGCAGTGACTGCGCCGCATCTTCCAAAGACTTAAGTTTACTTTGTAAATCAGCAACCACCGCTATTTCATCTTTTGCCTTCTCCAGCTGGCCACGGAGGCTGGCGTTCTCTTTACTGCTTTCATCTCGTTGCGCGCGCAGAGACTGCACTTCTGCTTCTAAAGATTTCAGCTTGCTCTTTGAGGCTGGCTCAGCATCCTGATTGCTTTCTTTAAGGTTTGCCAACTGCTTTTGCAGCGCGACAATTTCTTTGTCTTTTTTCTCTAATTCCCCTGATAAGGATTGATTTTCTTCTTGCAACTTTTGGCTCTTCGTGTCCGCGCCTGAAAAAGCCCCTCGCTGGACAGAAGAAAGCCCGCTGTCAAAATCCTTTAACTTCTTCTTTAACATTATATTTTCTTCAATAAGCGCGTTGATTCGCGATTCAAAGATAGACAAGGTATCGTCGCTTTCCTGTAGAGTTGCGTCATCTTGGGCATTACATAACGTTAAGGCCAAGAAAGGTACGCTTACACAAACAAAAGCTGTAAAAACATTTTTCCACCATGCCATAGAAATTTTTCTCCCTTCTATTTCAATTCTGAAGGCGGCCTCAAAGGAAAAGGAACACCCTGCCCAAATAACCCCGGGACATCCCCCGCTGTTTTTATTTGCTCTTGAGGCTTTGGAATTTCCTTTACCCTATTCTGTTTTAGGCTCTTGCCTTTCTCGTTGAGGCCTTTTTCGTCATATTCTTTCAATACGCTTGAGGCTGCCAACTGCGCTTTCTCATGCTCGGTCATCATTGCTTCAGTAACAATGCGCGGAGTAACAAAAATAAGAAGTTCCGTATCCACCTCCGCGGTTATAGTTTTTTTAAATAAATTCCCTACGTAAGGAATATCGCTGATAAAGGGCAGCTTATCAACGGTCGTCGTATGCTCTTTCTTTCGTAAGCCACCGATAACTACGGTTTCTCCGTCTCTGACCATGACATTGGTTTCCGCTTTGCGTGAATCAACAATAGGCTGAAAATCAGAGGTATCGCCGCTATGAATACTTTGCTCTGTTTTGATATTCATAAAAATGTAGTTATCCTTGGTGATATGAGGTTTGACATAAAGGCTGATCGGGATATCCTTAAATTGCGTTGACTGCACCGTTTCTCCGCTGCCGCTGGTAGACTGGCTTTGCGAGGTATAGGGGACTTGTTCGGTAAGGTCTATGGTAGCGGTAAAATTATCCAAGGTCATTACCCGAGGGCTGGCAAGGATATTCACCCTTTTCTGCTCCTTCCAGTATTCAATGAGCGTTGAAAGGTCAGCCCATGTAGGGAGAACCGTTTTAGCCCAGCCTGCCTGAAAACCCGTTGTTCTATCCAATGCTAAATCCTGGCGGAAATTCCATTCATTTGTTTCAACAGGCTTGAGCAACCAGTCAATTCCAAACTGTTCGTCATCATTAAGTTTCACGGTCACTATCAAGGCCTCAATCATTACCTGCGGAGTTTTTGTGTCCAATTCCAAAGCCACATTGTGAATTTTATCCGCTTTTTCGGGGATATCGGTAATGACCAGGCTGTTTGTCCGCGCGTCTATTTCTATTCTACCCCTGCTGCTTAACATAGAAAGCAAAGTCTTTTGGGTATCAACAACATTAACAAAATTAAGGCTTACGACACGAGTCTGCAGCTCACCGCTTTCCTCGGCCTGCTTACGCCTTTCTGCCGTCGTGATAATAATATAGCTGTCTTTTTCCATCAGGGTGATATTGTAGGCGCCCAAGATCATCGTCAGCGCCTCTTTCCAATCCATAGTTTGGACCTTCATGGTAACATTGGCTTTTACGTCATCGCTGACAATGATGTTGGTTTTACTGATACGGGAAAAAGCCCTGGCCACATCGCGTATATCGGCATCACGAAAATCAAAATCCACAAGGAATCTTTCCTGCTCCTTCTGCTGGGGCTCCTCGGTTGCAGGAACTTCTTGCGCGTATAGCGGAGCCATGCAAAGCAAAACAGATAAGAAAAAAATAATCCTGAGGCTTTTTGCCTTCAGTTTATTTCTAGCGTTTATCTCCACTCGTTTCCTCCTTCAGTCTGGGGGATCCCCTGCGTGAAAGGCTCTTCTTCCGGCAGGGATAATTGATGGGTTTGCGGTACCGAGGCCGCTGTTTTGTCGGGGCTCTCCCCCTCACCAAGAGAAAGTGTATATTCTTTGCCTTCGATACTTAATAGGACACTGTCTTTTTCAATCTTCTCAACCTTAAAATCCCGCCAGGTATCTCCGGCCATTATCAATTCTTCGTTAATAACCGCGACTGCTAAAGCATCATTCCAAATTATTCCCTTGAGAGCGACATTGGATAAGTCTATAGTTTTTTGTTCTACAATTTGTTTCTTCTCAAGATCCATAATGGATATAAATGGATCGCGAAGTTCCGCGGCACTCGTGGTTACATACATGCCATAGGCTGCCATGGCAATCGTTACAGCGGCAAGTATCTTTCCCATTGATTCCGCCCCCCTACCTCTTTTCCTTGGCAAATATGCTCAAATCCATTCTAATACTGTGGGTAGAGATATCAAGTGGCTGCGTATCTATGGAAAACGACTCTACGCCAATAAATTTGTCTGATTGCTCTATCCGTTCCAGGAATTGAATTAAATCCCCGTAATTGCTTTTAATTATAAGCACGATAGGGACTTCTGTCAACATATAATCATCGGACAGGCCTTTTACTTTCTCTGAAGGCGATGACTTTACTTCCGGCCTTAGGGAAACAAACTCTATTTTTAAATCAGAAGCTAACTGGATAATGCGCGTTAAGAAACTACTGATATCGCTTTCCCAGACAAGCTTATTTTTTAAGGCCTCTCTGCGCCCTCCCAGCGTTTTTACCTTTTCCTCCAGCGCCCCATACTCTTCAGCCGGTGTTTTTAACGCGATGAGCCCTGTTTTTTTATCTTTTATCTGCTGGGCTATCTGCTGAAAATTCGCGAGAGAAGGAAACAAGCCAAAATACACTACTGCCACCAGGCTCACCGCGGAAATTATCACTGTTATAAAAATTGACTGTTGGCTGGCAAGAAGCTTTTTATTCATTTACCGGTGTCCTGTTTATAAGACATCTCTATCGCGAAGGTCATGATATCCGTAATATCTCTTTTTTCGGTCTTTGATTCCGTTAAGACGGGGGCATCAAAATCCGCGGAAAATAACGGATCCTCTTTAAGCTGGTTGATAAGCTTACTCAATACAACCATAGGTATTGTTTCCGGTGGCGGCCTGAGCCCGCCTTTTAAATAAAGGGTCTTATCCTCTTGGCCTTTTAAGGATTTACTCCTAAAAGAAAAACTGGTAAGCCATACTTCCTCAGGCATAATCTGCGGCAGGCGGGATAATTCCTCGCTCCATAAAACATTTCTTTGCGCGAGTTTCTCTAACGCCCCCAATTCCTGTGTCAGCTTATTTTGTTCCTGCTTTATAGTTTGTATTTTTCTGCTTACGGCGCTTGCCTGCTGATATTCACTGTCAATAATGCCCATGCCTTTTAAGCGCTGCCACGCGAAAACCCTTATCCCTAAAGATGCCAGGATAACAATAATGTTGGCGGCAAGCAAAAACCAAAGCACCGTGCGCACGCTCAATGCGGGCCCTCTGCTTTTCTTTTCACTTGTTCTTTCGGAAGGAAGCAAATTTATCTTTGCCATGACGCCCTTTTTGGAAGCACTAATTTATTCTTATACGCCAAAATCGCGCTGATATCTTCTTTTGTAAATATCCTGTAGCCATTACGGTCGCGCCGTGCCTCAGGGATTTTATGGTGCTTAAACCACAAAAATAAGGTATTGCGCGATATCGCAACCCTCTTTAACACATCCTTTGTCGAATAAAATTTTTCCTTCATCCCCTGCCATCCTGCTTGGTCCGTACTAATATGTACTAAGTATGCTTAGTATTACTTTATACACTATAGCACAGTATTGTCAAGGGAATTCTTAGAGAGTACTGAAAAAATACCTTTTAAAAGGAAACCGGCATAAAAAAGCTTAGGCTTTATCAAAGGCGTGAATCTTCTTCTCTTCCAGAAGCTTGATAAAGGTTTCCGCGTAGAGTGGATGAAACTGCTGGCCTAACGACTTTTTGAGTTCCGCGATTGCCTCTTGCGCGGTGAGCGGATTATTATACCCTCGTCCGGTGGTCATCGCGTCATAGGCATCGGCAATGCTGATAATCTGGGCCCCCCGGGGAATCATATCCCCGGATAAACCGTGGGGATAACCTTTACCGTCGTAGCGCTCGTGATGATACAGGATATACGGCACGATTTCTTTATAAAAGGGCAGGCCTTCCAATATTCTCGCCCCATCTGCCTGATGGCGCTTAATATATTCGAACTCTTCATCATTGAGCCGTTCCTTCTTGTGCAGCACTCTATCCGGAAGGCCGATTTTTCCTATATCGTGCAGGTATGCCGCTTTTTGGACCGCGTCTATTTCCTTCTCGGGTAATAACAACCCTTTCGCCAGCGTCTGGGCATACCTGCTCACCCTTTCCGAATGGCCTGAGGTATAAGGATCCTTTTCTTCAAGGGCCTTGACCAGGGAATGCATAGTTTCAAAATACGTCTCTTCAATCTTTTTCTGCTGCTTCTTTAACTCCCGGAGCGCTTCTTCCAGCTCTTTATTACGCGCCTCCAAATCCATGCTTATGTACTCTAATTCCTCCTTAGGAAGTATTTTCGCGGCATCACAAGAAGCGTTAGCCCTGACGACGGTATCTCTCTTCGGGTCAAAAACGGCAACAGGAACCTGCGCGTCAGAGCCCATACGTTGTAACATAGATTCAGAAGTCAATACTACATCCGCGTAACTCCTTATATGCTCCTGAGGAAAAGCCACCGCCGCTATTTTGACGGAAAGCCTCAGGGCATTATTTTCAACAATGAAATCACGCTCGACAATTTCTTTTACTGCTAAGCGTAATGCCTTTTCCACTTTTTTTCTGTCGTTATGCCACAGACACACAACAAGCGCGCTCTCCCCATAACGGGCAAGGATGATTTTTTTGCCGCAATATTCCTTCAGTATGGCTGAGAGAGCTTTTATGATATCCCTGGCGGACTGCGGAGATAATGCCGTTATCTTAGAAAATTCATTAATACTCATGAAACAGAAAAAACCTTTTTGCCGTATTCCCCCTTTGATAAGAACCGATTCCATAGAAAGCTGAAAGTAGCGTTGGGTAAAAATACCCGTTGCCTGCTCGGTAATCGCTGAGGTTTTTAATTTTTCAGAACGCATCAGTAAACTAATATACTTATATGCCTCAACCCCTATAAATGAGATGCCGCTAAGAAAAAAAAGGCTAAAAATATCCATGCGAAAATTATGGCGGATTTGCAAAGCTCCATATCCTAAAGACACTCCATATAAAACCACTGAAACAAAGAACGCCGAATACAACGCCTTAAAACGAAACGCGAACATACCGATACCAAAGGTAAACAAAAGCAAAATAAGCACGTTCAACAGGCCCGGCAAGGCCTCCTTAAATCTTCCTCCCATAATACTCAAAAGTAGCTCCTTATTCTCAAAGGCATAGGGCAGCCTGTTTACAAAATTGCCCGAAATAAACATAAGCAGGGTATTGGCGTTAATGTATATACCGGGGATTTTACCGAATAAGGTATCGTGAATATCCTGTCCGCTATCCGCAGTCATGCCAACCATAACTATTTTATCCTTAAATACCTCCCTATCAATACTGGAATCCAAAACCTTATACGCGGAAACTGTGGTAAAGTCTGAGACCGTGGCAGCGTAATTGATGGGAAGCACGCCATACTCATTAACCGGAATGGCTATTTTCTTAGAAAGCACAATGTTATTTGCGTCGTAACGAATGGCTGAGCGGGGAATCCCTTGGGCCTGAGCTAAAATCTTTACTTCCACTCCATATTCAAACACAGTATCCTTATGAAAGACTTCCTGCGCGTCGCGCGCCCTGAAATTCTTTTTATTGACAAACCCCACACCCGCGGAAAAAGCGGCAAGCATTTCAAGCGGTTTCACATATTCGCCTCGCTCATCAATATAGCCTGCCAAAATCACCGTGCCTGCTTTTTTAAGCGCCTCGGCAAAAATCATATCCGAAGACTCGTCATTAGCCTTTCCCATAAAGGCAAAATCCAGAAAAATCGCCTTAGGGCCGCCCGAATGAATCTTCGCAACCAGGTCAGCATAGACAGAACGTTTCCACGGCCACTGCAGGCCCACTTGTTTTAGGGTATCGTTATCAACCGCGACAATAATAATATCTTTGATTTCCCGAGGGAGAGGTTTTTTAGCCCGGGTTTCCAGGACAAAAAAATCGTCGGTTACTATGGTAGGGATTTTAAAAAAACCTGATACTCCAAAAATGAAGTTATAGATAAGAAAAATCACAAACAGAAAAAAAACAACCGTCAGTGTTTCCTCGTCTTTTTTAGAGTATGCCATCGGCTTAACTCTAACACAGAGAGATAGCTTTTACAAGAATTTTCTTGACAAAGGCAACAGCTTCTGTAATGATAATCCACAGCTAAAAAGGAGGCAAACCCATGAAAAAGATAGCATTTACCTTAATCGAGGTAATGGTAGCAATCATTATCCTGACCGTTGTCGTATCTCTTTCTATCGCAAGCTATGAAAAAACTGTCCGTTCCTCTAAAGACAAGGCATGCCTGTTAAATCTTCAAGTACTGCAAAAAGCAGTAGATATCTACACCATGGAAACTGATACCCTTCCAACCACCTTAAGCCAGCTTACCCCACAGCAAATCTACCTCGCGTATCAAACAGTAACCGGCACACAGCGGGAAAATCCTTGCCTGGCTTTTTTAAGAAACCATGTTGGCATAAAACCTGCCTGGGGCATCCCTCTCCCACAACGCTACTATGGCAGTAACCCAAAGACATTAAAATGCCCTCTTGATACTTCAACGGATCCTTCATCCTACGTACTGCGCACCGACTCAAGCGACGAAAATCTGACTTTTACTAGAAACGCTACTACTGGGAAAGTAAAGTTAATGAAAGACAGCTCTTACAGTCTTCTCGATGAGGGTACGTATTTTCGGCATAAAGACGGCAGCGGCGGTACCTATCAGAATGGCATTACCCCAGGAGGCATTAAAGGAAAAACTACAGGGGCCAAAGGCAAGGTGGAAAAAGCAAACAACTGCGATACCAACGTAAATGGTAAAATTGAGGACAGTGAGTGTACCCCCGGCCCATGTCTAAAAGTCTGCAAGGAAAAAGATGATGACGATTAGCACACTATGAAAGGATGATAAAATAATACCCATGCGTAAAATATGTTATTACTGCGGTAAGAAAGCGGTCGCGGGAGCGGTAATGTCCCGTAAAGGACAATATAAAGCTAAGGGCGGCACAGGAAGCAAGATTTCCCGCCGTAACTTACGGCTCATCAAGCCCAATCTGCAGCGAATAAAGGCCATTATTGAAGGAAAGGCCGCCTCTGTCTTTGCCTGCACTAAGTGCATCAAATCCAGAAAAGTCAAAAAAGCCTGATTCAATGCCAGGCATAAACAAAATGTCTTTCATCGTAGAAGCATCCGTGTCACTGCGAGGAGCGGCAGCGACGAAGCAGTCTTTTTATAAGATTGCTTCGCCCCTTCGGGGCTCGCAATGACACCGACGGATACTTCCAAAAACTAAACTGTTACCTTTCATCTGACTATGCCTGGCATTGACATTGCTGGATATCTTCTATCTCAAGCTGCAGTTGGTTATTTCCATTCCAGGTATCAAGGGAAATTCTATAGGCGAGATTTATTGTTTCGGAGCAGCTGACTAAATCGAAATAACGGCCCATGCCGAAGCCTATCGCCTGATAGGCCTGTTTACCGTCAGTCACCCAAAATTTCAGGGTATCTTTGCCCATGAGGGCGGGTTTTGATTTTACAGAAAGGTTTGCGCTTGAGAAAATCGGCTTTGGATTGGCGTTGCCAAAAGGCTCTAACAAAGAAAGCTCCTGCAGTAAATCCAGGGAAAGACTGGATAAGCTCATCTGGGCATCAATGGTGATACTCGGCATAAGGTCATGAGGGGTCAATTTTTCGAAAGCGATCCTGTTGATGCTTTTTCTGAAATTTTCAATTTCTTTTTTTAGGATACTCATCCCGCAGGCGCGCTTATGGCCACCGAAACCCACCAGATGCTGGCTGCATTCCCTCAAGCCTTCAAAGAGATGAAAGTTCTCAATGGAACGCCCCGAGCCTTTGCCCAGCCCATCAGAAAACGAAACCACAAATGCCGGGCGGTGAAACCGATCGCTTATCTTTGAGGCAATAATCCCCAAGACACCCTGATGCCAGTTATCATTATGCACAATGATAACCCTTTCGTTGGCCAAATCAATTTCAGCCTCTAGTTGCTGTAATGCCTCTTGCAAAATCCGGCTTTCTATACGCTGGCGCTCTTTATTCTTGTCGTGTAATTCACGCGCCAAAAGGCCTGCCTTGTCATCGCTGTCACACAAGAGCAGTTCAAGCGCGGCATCTGATGGGCCAATCCTGCCGCAGGCATTGATGCGAGGAGCCAAAATAAAGCTTACATGCTCGGCCGTGATTGCCTTGTTCTTGAGCCCGGTGACCTCTATTAACGATTGCAGGCCTTGGCGCTTCGTGGAAACAAGTTTTTTCAAGCCCTCTTTGACAATAATACGGTTTTCCCCTACCAGCGGCACGACATCCGCGATAGTGCCTATACACACCAAATCGAGTTCTTCCTCCATTAAGCTATCAAGAAGGCTTACGGCAACCTTATAGCTAAGCCCTACCCCTGCCAACTCCTGATAAGGATACCGGGAATCCTGGCGTTTAGGATTAATCACGCTGTGGGCAGGAGGAAGTTTTCCCGCGTCAAGCTGATGATGATCAATAACGATTGTATCAATAGCCAGCCTTTTAAGAGCCTCTATCTCCTTGCTATTACTTATCCCGCAGTCAAGAGTTATGATTAAAGTAAAACCGTGTTCATGGGCATACGTAACCAAATGTTCACTTAAGCCATATCCTTCCTTAAGCCTATGAGGCACGTAGTACTCATGAGGTATTCCCAATTTCCCGAAGGCAATCTTTAAAACCGCCAAAGACGTCAAGCCGTCAGCATCGTAATCGGAAAACAGCAAAATATTTTCCTTATTCTTAAAGGCTTTTAGAATTCTTTCTTTTGCCTTATCTATATCCGGAAGAAGCTTGGTATCATGGAGGCCTGATAAACGGGGATTCAAGAATTCCCGCGCGGATTCTTGCGAGCGTATGTTACGGTTAATCAATACCTGGGCGAGGATTGGAGAAATGCCTAATTCCTGGCTAAGCTTTTTTTGTAAGGGGATATCGGCGGGTTTTAGCTTCCATAGCTTTGGCATTACATCTTCTCCGGAGCGCTTACTCCTAAGAGTTTAAGGGCCGCGGCAATAACAGTTTTACAGCCTAAAATAAGGCTCAGCCGCGCGGTTTTAAGCGGGACATCGTCAACTAATACCCTATGAAGATCATAAAAGCGGTGAAAACTTTCTGCCAGAGCCTGCAGATAGGTGCTGACGCAATAAGGATCAAGCTGGATTTCGGCAATTTTCAGGCAGCTCTCAAAGTGGGCAATTGCTTTAAGTAACGATAGTTCCTCTTTTTCCTTTAAGAGCGACATATCCGCGTTTTTGATTTGAGCAGGCGCTATACCGGCATGAGCTAAAATATTAGCAATGCGCGCGTGGGCGTATTGAATATAATACACGGGATTTTCAGAGCTTTGTTTTTTGGCAAGCTCTAAATCAAAATCCAAGTGGCTATCGGTACGGCGCATTAAGAAAAAAAACCGTCCCGCATCCACTCCTACCTCATCTATTACCTGGCGCAAGGTAACGTACTCGCCTCTACGGGTTGACATAGAAACGACCTTGCCATCTTTATAAAGCGTTGCCAGCTGGACAATAACGACATTCAAAGCCTCTTTCTCTCTTCCTAATGCCTCTACCGCGGCCTTCATCCGCCCGATATAGCCGTGATGGTCAGGGCCCCACAGATTAACCAACCAGTCAAAACCCCGCCTGAATTTATCCTGATGATAGGCGATATCAGGGGCTAAATAGGTATAGCTGCCGTCAGATTTAATAACGACGCGATCTTTATCGTCTCCGAATTTTGTTGATGCAAACCATACTGCCGAATCCTGGTCATAAATAAAGCCTTTACTCCTTAACAAAGCAAGCGTTTCCTCAATTTTGCCTGATTTCTGTAACGATGCCTGGCTATACCACGCATCAAACCTAACCCCGAAATCCTCAAGCTCCTTTTTAATTATTTCTAAGATTCTTTTTACTCCATAGTCGCGGCAATCGTCTATCGTCCATCGTCTCTCGCCTATCGTCTCTCGTCCATCGTCTCTCGTCTCTCGTTCCTCATCCCTCGTCCATGGTCCCTCGTCCCTCGTCCCTCGTCCCTCGTCCCTGGCCTGATACAATTCTTTTGCCAAATCTATGATATACTCCCCCTGGTAGTGATCCTCGGGGAATTCTATTCTTTCTCCTTTTAGTTCCTGTAAACGCAAGGCGATAGACTTACCCAAGATATTGATTTGATTGCCCTCATCATTGAGATAATATTCCCGGGTTAGTTCATAGCCTGCATATTTAAGCACATTACACAGCGCATCCCCCACTGCCGCCTGGCGTCCATGGGCGACAGAAAGCGGGCCTGTAGGGTTAGCGCTTACAAACTCAACAAGCACCCGCCTGTCTTTTTTAGCCTGCCCCATAAAAGGCGACTCCGAGCTAATGGCCTCTTTCAGAAGAGAATAAAAATATTCTTTCGACAGGTAAAAATTAATAAATCCCGCTCCCGCGATATCGATTTTCTCAATGGAGGTTTTTAGCGAGGACACCGCTATTTCTTTGTAAAGCCACGCGACAATTTCTTTCGCGATGTCCCGGGGGGAACGCTTAAGGATAGCGGCTAATTTGAGGGCAACCGAGGTAGAAATATCACCAAAGGCTTCATCCTTGGGAGACTCTAAAAGCTGTCCCTGAAGCCCAAATAATGGCTCTTGGGCATTGAACGTTTCATTGAGTTTTCTGGCGAGGAGTTCGGTGAGAAGATTTTCTACCTTGTTTAGAGACATGTTTCTTTAGGGGAAATTCCAAACTTGGGGCATCAGCCCAGAGCCTGTCAAGGTTAAAGAACTCTCGCGCCTGGGCGTCAAAGATATGCACTACGACATCGTATAGGTCAAGCAGCAGCCAGCCTGACTCAGGGGTACCCTCTTCTGCCTTATGCCTGACCTGCTGCTTCAACAGCTCTTCCTTTATACTGTCAGAAACAGCCTGCGCCCTTCGGCTTGAGGATACGGTCAAGAGAACGAAGAAATCACAGAAGTTGCTCACCCCGCGCATATCCAGGAGCTTGATATCCTCTGCTTTCTTATCCTGCGCGAGGCGGGCAACTAAATATACTTTTTCAAACGAATCTATGGTATTGCTCCTATAGTAAAACTATGTTTCGTGTACCGCGCACCGCGTACCGTTTACCGTAACGGTACACGCAGCAATTATTATCTTACAAAGATAGTCCGAATTTATTTTTTGCCTAAAATCTTATACATGCCGGTTGAGCAATCAGGGCATTTACCCTTCATTGCCTTACGGCCGTTTTTCATGGTTACTTCTTGCGCATCCACCATTTCCTTCGACGCCTTACATTTTACGCAATATCCCTTTTCAGCCATGACGTATCCCTCCTTATAATAAGGTTATCTCTCTGCACAACCCTGAAATCAACGAGTGTTAATACTAACACAATCACCTCTGCCTGTCAATTGTTTCTTCTTCTATCTCCCCCACAATTTCCTCAAACAGGTCCTCAAGCGTTACCAGCCCTAAAGCCTTATTATGCTCATCCCTTACAATCGCAATCTGCAGGCGTTTTGATTGAAATTCGCGTAAAAGCTCATTCACCCGCTTAGAGGCAGCTACATAATACGCCGGATGAATCAAATCCTCCACTACCACAAGCGCCTTGTTACGCCAAAGATACAGCAGGTCCCGCGCGTAAATAATCCCGATAATTGTATCGGGCGAACCTTCATACACAGGGATTCTGGCATGGCCTTCTTCAACTAATAAGTCAAGCAATGCCTCGCTGTTGGCGGATTTACTGATGGCAACCATTTTTTCCCTAGGAATCATTACCGAATTAACCTTGGTATCGCCAAACTCAAAGATCCGATGCAGCATCTTTCGCTCTTCATCGGACAAAACCCCTTCGTCTTTTCCGATTTCAATCATCAGCTTTAATTCCTCTTCGCTGATAAGCGGAGAACGTTTCTCCGGCTTGATACCAAAGGCCTTAAGAAACAGATTGGTTATGCCGATGAACAACGTAATAAAGGTACTAAAGGCGTTCACGAACGCCTCTAAGAAAGGCGCGGTAACAAGCGCGGTTTTTTCCGAATACCGGATAGCTAAAGTCTTAGGGCTGATTTCGCAAAAAATTAAAACGAATAAAGTCACGCTAAACGTGGCGATAAGCACTCCCCAATTCGCCCCAAATATGCCTACCGCGATAACCGTTGCCAGGCTTGACATCAAAATATTAACGAAATTATTGCCTATTAATATCGCCGCTATCACCCTGTCTAATTTCGTAATCAACCGGAATACTGTCTGCGAGCCCTTAACTCCCTGATTTACCAAGTGCTTTGCCCTAAGTTTGCTTAAGGCAATCAGCGACGCTTCGGAGGCGGAGAAGAAAAATGACAACAACGCCAAGACAGCCAGGATTATTATAGTAGGGATAGATACGAGGATATGCATTAATGCCCCAATGCCGGAATAAAGGTTCTCGCGATATTAAAATAAATAAGCAATCCTACCACATCAACAACACTAGTAGTAATAGGGCCGGCTAATACCGCCGGGTCAAGGCCGACTTTCTTGGAAAATAGCGGCAAGAATATACCCGTTCCAATCGCTAAGAGCACAACCGTAGTCATTGTTGTGCCTACGGTCAAAGCAAGCATCAAATCCTTCTGCAGCATGAAGGCGCGCAGAAACGCCACTAACCCTACAATAAAGCCCATAAAAATTGAGGTTAAGAATTCAAGGCGGACAATCTTCCAGACATTTTTTATGGTAACATCCCCTGTGGCTAAGCCTCTGATAATAGTAATTGACGTTTGCGCCCCGGCATTGCCCCCGGTATCTAAAAGCATCGGGATAAAAAAGGACAGCGCCACCACCGACCCCAAGGCATGTTCAAAATTCTTTAGCACCGTCCCGGTAAGAAAGTCAAACATAAGCAGCAGCATCAGCCATCCTACCCTGCGCTGTATCAATTCTTTAACGGTAGCGCTGGCATAACGGATTTCAACGCCGCCTTTTGCCTCCATCTTGCCAAATTCATATAATGCCTTTGTCGCTTCTTTATTAATCAAATCCACCACATCATCAATAGTAATAATCCCCAATAATTGATTACTATCATCCACGACGGGAGCATCAAGCAAGTCATATTTAGAAAACTGCTTTGCCACATCTTCTTTTGGCATGTGGCAGTCAATCTTGATAACATCAACATCTGACATAATATCTTTTACCAGCATATCTGAAGGAGCGGTAATAAGCGCCTGCAGGCTGATGCCTCCGGTAAGCTTATGCTCGTCATCGGTGACATAGATAGAATAAATATTGGCATTCTGTCCGGCCTTACAAGTCTCCTGAATACGCAGGATTGCCTGGCGGGCAGTCATCGCCTTCTTAAGCTCCACAAATTCAGTAGTCATAATGCTTCCGGCAAGGCCTTCTTTAAAGGTAAGGAGCTTACGCACATCATCAACTTCTTCCTTCTTCATTACCGAAAAAAGTTTCTTCACCGTTTTGGGGTTTAAATCCTTAAAAAGCTGCGCCCGCTGGTCTGATACCATTTCATTTACTACTGAAACCACCTCCTGGTTATCCAGATTGCTCAAAAGATATGATTGTTCTTCAAAGCGTAATTCCTCAAAGATTTCGACAGCCTTGCGTGAGCTTAAAAGGCGGAAAATAAGGATTTTTTCCTGCGGATTAAGCTTCGTCCAGCCTTCGGCTAAATCAATAGAATGGATTGTCTTCAGGACATCTTTTAGAGGAGAAAATTCCTTACTTTGGAGGAGTTCCCTTAATTCAGGCAGCAACAAGGCAAAACTACTTGGCCTCAAGATATAGCGCTGGTGGCTATTATGCGTTTTGAGCAGATTATTTTGATTCATTTTTAAAGAGCCTCATGACAATAAACCCCTGATTCTTTCCTGTTCCGATGAATCCTGAGGGCCAATGAGTGCCAGATTTATATTGGTGAGCTTAAAAATATCCTCTGCCACCCTCGTTAAGTCATCAATAGTTACTTTCTGTATTTCCTTGAGGATATCCCGCGCGCTTTTAATTTTTCCTAAAGCGCTCTCCTGCTCTCCCATCCATACCATATGGTCAAGGGTATCCTCAAGGCTCATCAGAAGCTGGCCGCTATAATATTCCTTGGCGCGGATAAATTCCTGTTTTGCCACCGGGATTCTAGTAATCTTATCCATTTCTTTACAGATAGTAGAAAGCGCCGCGGCTACTTTTTTATTGTCTACCCCCGCGTGAATATAAAACGCCCCGGTATCCTGGAAATACCTGGGGTGGGTGCCAATCTCATAGGCAAGCCCTTTCTTCTCCCTCACCTCATTAAAAAGACGGCTGGACATATTCGCGCCCAAGATAATATGCAAAAGCCCGAGGGCGTGCCTGTCCGGATGCGTGCGTTTATATCCATGATAACCTATGGCTAAATGGCTTTGCTCAGTTTGCTTATGAAAGAATGTCGTACAGGGCTGCTTCCGGGCCTGCCCTGCCTTCTGAAACGGTATAGGATTTTTAGCCTTAGCCTTTAGAAATATCCCTGATAAATATTCAAATATTCTTTTATGTTCAATAGCGCCGCTTACTGAAACCACAATATTCCGAGGATGATAAAACAACTCTTGAAAATCAACCACCTGCCTTTGAGACAAAGCACTCACGGATTCCATGGTTCCGGCAAGGTTCATCCCTAATGGCTGCTCCGGCCAAAGGAGCTCATCTAAAAGCTCATTCACGTATGCCTGAGGAAGGTCGCGATACATCTTGATTTCTTCCAGGATAACTGATTTTTCTTTTTCAAGGTCTTTTTGCGCGAAAAGCGGCTCTAAAACCATATCAGATAAAATATCTATCGCCAGCCCTATATGCTTAGCGATAATCTTGGTAAGATAACAGGTAAACTCTTCAGACGTAAAGGCGTTCAAGGAACCGCCCACGCCTTCAATCTTTTCTTTGATTTCTTTAGCTGAATATTTTTTTGTGCCCTTAAACGAAAGATGCTCTATCAAATGGGCGATGCCTTTATTTGCCTTTTGTTCGTAGCGGCCGCCAACGCCAACCCAAATACCAATTGCCGCTGAATTGCGTTCGGGCATCTTATGGGTAACTAAACGTAAACCGTTATCTAATGTGGATTTTTCATACATAGTTTTTATGTCATTGCCTTAGTGTCAAACAGTTTAGCAATGCGGCCATTTAACAATTTCTCATCTCATCAAATTTTTTACAAACCTTCCAACCCCTTGAACTAAATCCTGTTTACCGATATTCTCTTTAATTACTTTAACCACCGCGCTTCCCACAATGACGCCATCCGCGGCTTTGAAAACTTCCTTAATATGCTCTGGCTTGGATATGCCAAAACCAACGCATACCGGTTTTGTAGTACAGCGTTTAATTGCTCTAATGTTCTGTTGTAAATCCGCGGGCAACGCCTGCCGTGCTCCCGTTACTCCTGTTAAAGAAACATAGTAAATAAAGCCTGTTGAAACTTTACTGATATATGCTACGCGCCCAGACGAACTTGTAGGAGATAAGAAAAAGATAGTCTTAAGCCCGGACCTCTTGGCCAAAGACACAAGCCGCTCATCTTCCTCCGGAGGTAAATCCGGAATAATCACACCATCAATTCCAGCGTTAATCGCTTCGGCAACAAACCTATCCTGGCCAAAAGAAAAAATCGGGTTGTAGTAGCCCATAAGGCAAAGAGGAATTTGGCTTTTCCGCCTTAACCGCTTTACCAAAAAAAATATATCCTTGAGGTTAATCTTCTTTTTAAGGGCATAGCTTGATGCCTCCTGAATTATCGGGCCATCTGCCAATGGATCAGAAAAAGGCACACCCAATTCAATAATATCCACGCCTCTTTTTTCTAACTCAAGAACTAATTTTTCCGTTGTCGCGATATCAGGATAACCGCAGGTGATATAGACAATCAAGGCTTTTTTGCCTTGCGCCTTCAGCTCCTTAAATTTCGCATCAATTCTATTCATTATTACTACCTTAAGAAGATTACCATTGCGCTGTAAAAGTATATTTTAACAGTAGCTGCTTAGCTCATTTGCTCTTTTGCTGATTAACAATTTAACTAAACAGCTACTGAGCCAAACAGCTAAACAGCTGACACGCGCATTCGCTTAAGCTAACAAACTTGCGAACTATTAATACTAATTAAGTTTACAGCGCGATAGTGCTCCGTGACATAAATTCTTGCTATCCGCAACACTTCACTTGCCAGCGGGGGTGGCAAGGTTATGTTTGAGCAGCACGTACGGAAATTTTTGCGGCTTGGTCTCCGAGCGACAGCGAGGAGCGCAAAAATTTACGCCGAGTGAGTCCGCCTATGGCGGACGAACGTCCCCGCGAAAACATTACCTTGACAGAACCTCCGCCGTCTTTTGTTACCTAAATTAAAAAACTACTCGTGGATAGAATGTAACAACGAAGTTTTTTATCCAAATTTAATATGCTGTCTGATTATGCCGATATCCTTATCCCCTCTGCCAGAGAGGCAAAGTATGGCAACCTTCTTTGATTTTATCTTCTTGGCTAATTCTTTAAGATAATATACCGCGTGCGCTGTTTCAAGCGCGGGGATAATGCCTTCTGTTTCAGAAAGCAGCTTCAAGCCTTCCAAGGCCTGAGTATCCGTAACGCTTACGTAGCGCGAGCGCTTTATTTTCTGATAATAACTGTGTTCCGGGCCAACACCCGGATAATCAAGCCCCGCGGCAATAGAATGGGCTATGGCAATCTGTCCGTCTTTATCCTGAAGCACCTTGCTTTTTGAGCCATGCAGCACTCCCACTCTTCCTTTGGTTAAAGTCGCCGCATAATGCGAAGTATGCAATCCCAAGCCCGCTGCCTCCACTCCGATAAATTGCACTTGCCTATCTTTAAAGAAGGAATGAAACAACCCCATGGCGTTGCTGCCGCCGCCCACACAGGCAACCAGATAATCCGGCAGACGCCCTTCCATTCCCAGAATCTGTTGTTTTGCCTCTTTACCGATTATGGATTGAAAATCCCGCACCATCACAGGATACGGATGCGGCCCGGCCACTGAGCCTATAATGTAATGCGTATTACGCACATTGGTCGCCCAATCGCGTATTGCCTCATTCATCGCGTCTTTTAACGTTCTGCTTCCCGAGGCAACAGGAATAACTCTCGCGCCCAGAAGTTTCATCCGAAAGACATTCAATTCCTGGCGCACGATATCTTCCTCGCCCATAAAAATATCGCACTCTAAGCCAAAAAGCGCTGCCACAGTTGCGGTTGCCACACCATGCTGGCCCGCGCCTGTCTCAGCAATCACCCGGGGCTTCTTCATCCGTATCGCAAGCAAAGCCTGGCCTATGGTGTTATTAATCTTGTGCGCCCCGGTATGCAAAAGGTCTTCTCGCTTAAGATAAATTTTGAGCTTTTCTCCTAATGCCTTGGTGAGATTACGGGCAGGGTAAAGCGAGGTAGGCCTTCCACAATAACAGGAAAGGTAATACTCCAGTTCTTTCCTAAATGCCTTATCCTTCTTCGCTTTCTGGTATTCTTTCTCAAGCTCAGAAAGCGCGGACATCAGCACTTCGGGGACGAACTTACCCCCAAAACCGTCAAAATGGCCTGTTTTATCTGGAAGCGTCATAAAAAATCCAATGTCGGTTAACGAGTTTGCGGGTTAACGGGTGTACGGGTTGACTTGTAAACCCGCTCACCGGCTAACCCGCTCACCCAAACACTCTATTTATACGTAGCTAACTGCTTAATCCGTTTTAAAACTACTCTTTCGCCATCACCGATTAAGAACGATTGATTCTTTCATAGCCGCGGGCTTGTTTCTTATCTTCTTTGTATGCGCTATAAGAGGATAATTGCTTAATTCGCTTCAACATGTTCGGATGCGTGCTCATTATTTCTAAAAGCCTTTCAGCGAAACCAATATTCAATTTTTTACTGCTTAAGGCGGCTAACTCGCTTGCGTCAAGAGTCCCTGACTTATCCAAATCCAGCTGGCGTAATTCCTTAATTTCATTTAAGGCCCGCGATGGGTCATTGGCAAAAAATGCCTTAAGCCCTTCAACTTCCTTTAAACTCGCGTTGTCCAGCCGTGCTGAGCCGTAAACTAATTTATACAAAGCAGACGCCAAATTCTTGGGCGCGCACCCTAAAGAAACCGCCCCCCTATCGGCAAAATACTCCCTAATCCTTGAGGCATAAAGCACTAAAAGGTTAGTGATAAAATAAAAGAGCATTGCCGCCATCCCAATCAATGCCGCGTTATTGCCTTCTTCGCGCCTGCGGCCTCCTCCATAATAAAGCGTGCTTATGGCAATCCGGTAAAGAATAAGCGGTATTACCGAAAGAAGCGTAATGGTAAGCACATCTTTATTCTTAAGGTGCGATACCTCATGGGCCAGGACCGCTCGCAATTCATCCTCACTGAGTAAATTCATAATGCCCCTGGTCACGCACACCCTGCCGTCAGCCTTCCAACGGCCAAAGGCAAAGGCATTAGGAATCGCGGCATCCGCAATCCCGACTTTCGGCATGGGTATTTTTGACGCGGCAGCTAACTCACTTACCATAGCATAAAGCTGAGGCTGTTCTGACTTAGTAACATATTTAACGCGCATACTCCATTCAATAATCTTTGGGCCAATCATATATTGGATAAAAAGCATCGCAAGCGAAAGAAAAAGGTATACCCAAGAATTGACTATCCCTAAAGAATACCCTACAGTTACCACCACCCCATAAATTATGCTGAATAATACAGCAATCAAAAGCCACATCCTGAATTGTAACCCCGCTAATGACATCATACCTTCCTCCTCTTATTTTTTTACTATTATAACAGACAAAGAAAACTTTGCAATTGATAACTGACAATAAACCCGCCTGCTTAGCCTATCAGGCGGGGCACCCCCACTTAATGCATTGTCTATAACGTATAAAAACTAACTTTATAGTGCACTCGTATAATTGTAATTACGGAGAAACAGCGCCTGGTTTTCCCGAAGGAATTATAGGCAGGGATATCGTAAAGGTTGTTCCTTGGTTGAGCCGGCTTTGTACTTCAATTGTTCCTTGATGCTCTTCAATAATATGGGCAACAATGGACAGCCCTAAGCCCGTTCCCTCGCCCTCAGGCTTAGTAGTAAAAAATGGCTCAAATATTTTCGCGAGGTTTTCTTCAGGAATGCCCGGGCCTGTGTCCGAAACAGTGAGAATAACATTTTGGTTTTGCCTATCGTAACTGCTGGTTATCGTGATTACCCTTACCTGATTTTCTGACGGCGTTCTATGCAAGAACGCCCATCTGGCATTAGAAACAAGGTCAAAGATTACCTGCTGAAGAAACTGGGAATCCCCCATAACCAACGGCAAATCCGGCTGAAGCCGGGGTTGGATAGCGATATTGTCTAACCGTATCTCATATTCTATGATATCTAAAATTTTCTGTACCGCGTCATTCACAGAAACGGGTTGAAACAATTCTTTTGATGCCCGGGAAAAACTTAATAAAGAGGTGGTTATCTTCCTGCATCGCGAGAGGGATTCTTCAGCGGTGTTTAACAGCTTTTTTACGTCAGTAGTCTTTAAATCTTTTGCCTGCTCTACTTGCATTTTAAGTAGTTGCAGGGTATTCAATGCCCCGGCTAAGGGATTGTTTATTTCATGCGCGATGCCGCTTGAGAGCTGTCCTACCGCGGCCATCTTCGCGGATTGAATAAGCTGGCTTTGGCTCTGGCGCAGCTTCAAGTACGCGTCTTTTAATTCCCGGGAGGCATTCTCCAATGCCTCTATGAGGCTGTTGTAACGCTGGGCAATCTGGCCAACCTCAGTAAATGGCTCAACAGGCGCTCGTAAGCTTAAATCGCCTGTCTCAATCTGCCTTTCCATTACCCTGAAAAAATCCAGAAGTTCTGTGCTTGAGCCGTGTTCAGAGATATTGAGCCCGGAATATTCTTCTTCCGGGCTAACTCTAAGGCGAACGAAACGATTAAGGATATAAAACGCGACGAAACTTATCCCGAATGCCCAAAGCCCGCATACCGCTATGCCTAAGCCTTGCGCGGATAATTGTTGGAGCGGGCTAAGGCCGGTATTGATAAGGGCGGGATTGCCAAACACCGCTACTGCCAAGGTCCCCCAAACCCCCGCGCCTAAATGCACGGGTATGGCCCCTACCGCGTCATCAATACGAAGGCGCTCTAACAGCTCCTCAGTAATAAGCATAGCTATGCCGCCAATGGCCCCGATTACCACACTCGCGGCCGCGCCTACAAAATAGCAGGAGGCAGTAATAGCTACACAGCCGGCAAGCGAGCCGTTTATTACAAATTCTATATGAGGCAGCCTCTTTATGCTCCAGCCGATAGCCAGGGTGGTAACCATTCCACTGGCCCCTGCCAGGATGGTATTGGTGATAATACGGGAAACCGCATCGTTCATCGCTAAGGTGCTTCCGCCGTTGAAACCTAACCATCCCAACCAAAGCAAAAATACCCCCAAAACCGAGATCGGGATATCGTGGCCGGAGATTTTTCGCGGCGGCGCGTTTTTGGTAAACCTGCCTTCGCGAGGGCCGATAAGAACCAATGCTGATAAGGAAACCCATCCGGCAAGGCTATGCACTACCGTTGAGCCGGCAAAATCCCGGAACCCTAATTTTCCCAACCAGCCGCTGTAGGCGTTACTTTCAAGGCCGTTCCATACCCAATGGCCAAAGACCGGATAGATTAAACAGGAAACTATCGCGGCAATTACAAGGTAAGCCCGGAAGCGCATCCGTTCCGCGACCGCGCCCGAAATAATTGTAGTAGCTGTCCCGCAGAATACCAATTCAAAAAGAAAAAAGGCGATAAACCAGCTGTGCCTGTCAAGAGATAAGAAGAAATGACTTGTGCCGATAAGCCCGCCGCGGCTTTCGCCAAACATCAAGCCGAAACCTAAGGCCCAGAACAAGATTGAGGATATCCCAAAGTCGGTGAGATTCTTTATGGCAACATTAATGGTGTTCTTGGCGCGGGTAAGGCCTGACTCAAGGCAGGAAAAGCCGGGCTGCATGATAAAAACCAGCACAGAACAAATGAGAATCCAAAGAGTGTCAATAAGTTTCTGCTCAACCATTAGTTTTTAATTAGTTACCGCTGAAAAAACAGGGGTTTTTCAGCAATAACTAATTCCAAACCCCGCCTGATAAGCGGGGCCTCTGTTACTCTTTAAAATCCCCCGCGAGCTGCCACTTTTTTCCCGGCCCTGCAGGGATCCCGGCTTCGTCGGAACTGTAGTAACTAATTATAAATCTTATACTTGGCAATGTCAAATAATTTGTGTATACTTTATATGGGGATAAAGAAAGGGCAGAACAAATGAGCAACTATAAGGACAAGGGTAGTATTTTAGTGGTTGATGATACCGAGGAGACAAGAGAAACATTGGCTGCCCTCCTGGGGATGAAGGGTTTTAACGTAAGGTGCGCCGCCAATGCCCATCAGGCATTATCAGAGATAAAACAAGAGAAACCGGTACTGGTGCTTCTTGATGAACGTATGCCGGGAACAAACGGCTTGACAACTTTAAAGAAGATTAAAGAGATGGACAGTTCAATAAAAGTGGTGATGTTAAGCGCTATGGAAGACGTGGATTTGAGAAAAGAGGCAAAAAAATCAGGGGCCTGCGATTATATTAATAAGCTCTGTGACTTTGAAAAACTGGAAACGGTGATTTTGTCTATTTTAGCCCGGAATATCATCGGCCCGTAAAAAGAAGAGGTTTAACCCACTAAGTTCAAGTGGTTTAACAAAACCTACGGATTTCATTCAAAGATTTTCGCGTTTTTTCACGCGCAGGCGGCCCTTCCGGATACCCAGCACTTATCATCACATCAACCTTTTTATCTTTGGGAATACCTAATATTCTCTTTACCTGCTTTTCATCAAACCATCCTAACCAGCATGTTCCCAAACCCTCTTCCTGCGCCTGCAGAATAAAATGCTCGCAGGCTATCCCAATGTCAATAAGGCTATACCCAACGCCGCGAATATACCCTCCTACACAGGCGATATATTTGGAGCGTTCAGTAACCACCGCCACAATCACCGGAGCCTTCTTAGCAAAGGAGTTTATGGAATATATTCCGGCAAATGCCTTGTCCGTAAGTTCGCTTTTAAGCTTCTCATCATCAACCACAATAAAATACCACGGCTGGCTATTGCAGGCTGAAGGCGCCAGTCGCGCCGCTTCCAGGCACTTGTCTATAACTTCCCGGGGTATTGGCTTCCGAGCATACTTTCGAACGCTTCTTCTTGCCTTGACTAATTCCAAAAAACTCATGAGAGGGCCTTGACAAAAGACGGATGCACTACGAAAATCAAGGCGCAGCCTTAAAATGTATAATAACTTTCCAAGGCTGCGCCTTGACAAACGGTTTGGTTATTTCTTTACTGTCCACTCGTAGGAGCCGTTTGCCTGATTCAATGCCTCAATAGGCGTGCCAACAGGCGCGTCATCCTGAAGGCGTTTGGCGTATGGCTTTTGAACTTCTGCGATAGACGCGTTGTTTTTCTGTGCAACTGACTGATAAATAACCATACGGTCGCTATTTTCAGCGCTCACCAGCTCTTTTAACGCGGCATCCACACTATCGGAAACTCTTACCGCAACCAACCCTATACTATTCTCGCCAATTACCCCTTTTTGCTCCCAACTTATTAAGTCAGAGCGCCTTTGTTTTCTTCGTGATACCGCCGCCTCAACCTCAGGGCTTAAGGATTCCTGGGCATAGGCATTGGTAATAAAATAATCACTGATTCTGCTTTGGCTATTGTTAGGCTTTGCCTGCTTTTGTGGCCCTGAAATCATATTTTCAATATCATCGATATCCTTGGCTACGTGCTGATAAATATCCAGACGCATCGATATATCCATCTTAATCGGCTCTTTAGGCGCCTCAACCTTTATCCTTGCGCATCCTACGTTTGCCATTAACACTATTCCTATGAAGAAAATTATTCTCATTGATTGTTCTCCTTTTCCTGTTGAAAATTATGCCACCTGATATCAAATCGGCGTTTGCCTGCCTCTCCTTCAAAAAGAGCGGATACTACTATATCATTTCCTTGTAACGCTAATGATAGCTGTCCGTTATTATAGCGGTAATTCTTAAAACCTTCTACTACTATCTCATAGGGCAGTTTGGAACTTTGCGCGATATTCTCAATAACTTTTTTATCCTTGATTATCAGCGTGCCTCCCGGCTGCGCTACTAGAAATTTACCATCTACAATACTCATCGCTAAACCTTCACCTTCAAGCCTAAGGCGCCCGCTCAATTTTCCGGTCATTAGGAACTTTTCGGTTAACTTCAGGTCTCTGGCCAAATTTTGCAAATCCACATCCAGCACCTCTAAAGCAATACGATATGCCATCGCCTTATCTAACTCCAGAACTACCTGTGCCCGCATGGTGCCGTTTAAAATCTGCGCTGACAAAGACTCTAATACCAATCTTGTATCCGTTAGGGCAATGTTTGATGTTATAGTAGTTACTTTGATTTTCTCGTACATAGCCTCTCGCACATAAAACTGCCCTGACGTTTGGCCTCTTGCAACCTTTAACCTGAGACCTTCTAGGCGAATATTTCCGGATTTACATTGTCCCAGCGTTATATCAAGATAGCGTAAGGCTGGCTGCTCGGCATTTACTCCTAAAGAAAGAGTTGCATCAAGGGTTACATTGGCACTCTTTAGGTTAAGCTTGAGGCCCGATACTTCAACTGTCCCTATGATAAAAAATGGCTGGCCTTGCGGGAAGGTACAATAACGCGTAAATTCCTGGATGTTCTTATTGCCCATATCAAGTGAGGCTTCTAAGCCTTCCAGGGAAACTCTTGCTATTTTGCCTTTCAGGATTTCTGAGATGGCATATTCAATGTTGAGCCTTTTTAAAGTAACGTCATATATCGGGCCTCTTTTAATTTCTATCCTGGAAAACGTTACTCCCCGCGAAAAGCTAACTTCGCAATCTCCGATAACAACAGAGCTTTCGCTAAAAACCTCCCGTATTTTTGCTTTAGCCAAAGACATAAGGAACGGTTTCATGGCCAAAAAACCAATCAAAACCATTAAGGCAAAAATAATCGCGAAAAAGCCAGCTCTTCTCACAATCCTCTTTTTCATACCATTATAGTATAGCATACAGGCTGTGTCACAATGTTATTATTTACCTTTGCGGGCAGGGTAGTAATGCCTCATTGTGTCATTACGGGGAGCGACAGCGACGAAGTAATCTTAGGATTAAGATTGCCTGCCTAGCGGCTCGCCTCACGGCGAAGCCGTGGGCAAGGCCGCTGGCTTCTCCGCCTGCCTGCCGGCAGGCGAGATTCGCAATGACACACATTTTGCTATTACAACACAGTCTGATAGGTAAAACGGTAACCTAAAGCAAAAGAGCACCCGAATAATCTCGGATGCTCTTCTCTTTTCTCATTACTGCCGATAAAGGCGCGCTTTGCCATCACCTTCTTCGTTTTTAAAGCTCACGAGCCTTGGCTTGTCTATCAGATGCCTCATTAACCTTAAGGACTTTCTTCTTTTTGAGGAAATCCTTAACGCTACGGCTTTTCCTTAACTCAGCTTTAGGCCTGAGGCTTTGCTTGAGTCCTTGGCTTTCACCAAAAACCAACCTTTACCAGCATAAAACCTCTTCTTGTTTCGCTCTGTGCCTCTTTACTGTCCTCCTAATTAAAGTATACCTCAAAAAAAGCCCTTTTTCAAGAATATAACATTCTCTTTATGCCCTTTTTCCTAGTGACGGGAAAAGGGCTTTTTTGTTGAAAATAAGCTGCTTATCTTCATAACATCAATCGGTATCAATCACGGGATATTTAATGTAATACGGATTATCCGAGACATATTTCTTCCAGGCCGCTATCTCTGCGTCGGTGCCGAACTGAGGAGGCCAATCGAGAAAAGTGAATCCCCTCACATTTTTAAAATCGCGCGGGATATATTCGCCGAATATCTTTCCGATATTCTTCTCCTCAGTCCCATTTTGCATATAGGCGAACTCAACCAATAAAACAGGGGTATCTTTCCAATATTTGGATGCCGCAACTTCCTTGGCCAAATTGGCAGATGCATGAAAGGTCTTATTCTCATTTGGCGAATTAAATTTATCGCTCGTATCTTCCGCATCGCTATAATATACGCTTGTGCCGATGAAATCAATATATCCTTCCCCTGGCCAATAATAATCTATTTTATTCCACGGCATTATTTTATTGAAGAGGCCTGTGCCTGTGATGTCGCCTGTATGTTCAAACCAGGAGACGTTCACAACTCCCTCTTCGTCAAATATATCTTTTACGTGAATCCACATATCGCGCATCCTCTCAATGCCGTCGGGAAGGGTTCCGTCCTCATCTGGGATATAGGGGCTCTTATATTGATTATACAGCTCTCTACAATCAGCCTTTATCTTACCCTCCTTTATTCCCTGCAACATCTTGCCCGGATCGAGCCCTGTAAAATCTGCCCGGCCGTACTGCGGATTGCATACCTCCAACCACGAGCGGTCTCCGTCTTGGCCGAATACCCACCAGATATTATTGCTGAAGGTAGGGGCATTGAATTCGTGGGTCAATTCCATTAACAGCGGCGCATCGATATCCTTGATTTCTCTTGCAATTTTCCTGAGGTAATTATCCCATTTCCCATCGAGGACATCTTTTATCTTCGGCGCTTTATCTTTTATATTTTCTGGATGATAATCACTCCCGCCCTGCCAGTCCGGCTGGTCAGGCACATAACCGGCAATCCACGACAAAGCCAAAACGCTGCCGTATTGAGCGGTTAACTCTGCGTGCTGTTTAAAGGTCAATACGAGCGGCAATTCTTTCCCTGAGATCTGCCTTGCCATAATGGGGCTTATGATTATTGAATTTTCAAAAGAGAACAAGTCGTCCCAACTGAGGTATCGTGCTTTCTCTATCACGAACCCTAAATCATAATCATAAGCGGCCGCGTGCGAATACCACGGCGCGACATCAAATATTAATGCGCTGTGCGAATCAGTTATTTGGTCAAAACTTCCTTTCGGGCATTTCAGAGGCGAGCATATTGTTTGAGGAATCCATATTCCAGTATATGCTCCCTCTATAGATGATTTCAGTTTTCCCTTCTGGATAGGATGCGACACGGCGCCGGCAAAACTCAATATTTCATCATAGCCGACTTTCTGCGCCGATGACTCATTTATTAAATCGAACGCCTGTTTGAGTTTCTGTTTTGATAATTCAACGTCGCCCTTCTCTTTTGCAGCCTTCGCCTCCCACCATACGGCCACAGCCGGTGCCGCAGTCCAGCTCGGCGTCTTATATCTCAACGCAGAAATAAATTTTTCATTAAGTGAATCGAGCGACTCGGCATCATGTTCTCCGGGTCTAAACACAACAACTAATGAAACAGGTAAAACTAAAAATGTCGCAATAATTATATATTTCGCCAATGATAATTTCATAGTATGCTAACGTTACTCGTAGCCGGTAAAAAATAAGGGGAATCACATCCAATCATGGTAAAATGGCTTTGCAAAAAGACCAAAACACGAGAACGATTCCCTATAAGCCATTCTTCTACCACAATTTTAAACGAAATGCTAAATTTATTACATAGGACACTATGCGGGTTGAAGTTCTAATCCAATACTACCGTTTCAAACTTCTTGGGGATATATGCCTTAAAGCCGTTATTTATTAAATTAAGAGCCAATGCCTCAGACTGGTCCATATCCCCATGCACAATAAAAATCTTCTTGAGCCTGCCTTTTGTATTTTGCGCATAGTCTATCAGCTCGTTTTTATCGGCATGGGCACTAAAGGCGTTCATTACCTCAACCTCGGCTTTTAATTCAAAACTCTCGCCGAAAATCTTGACTCGTTTATGGCGTTCAACTATGCTCCTTCCTAAAGTATTTTTTGCCATATACCCGACTACTACTATGGTAGTACGGGGGTCTTCTATAGTATTTCTTAAGTGGTGTAAGATTCTTCCGGATTCGCACATGCCCGAAGTAGATATGATAATCATTGGCTGCTTGTCAAAATTGAGTTTTTTCGATTCTTCGCTATTACGGATATAGTGTATTGACTGCAGGCCAAAAGGGTCTGCTTTCTTCTGTATCAAGCCGCGAGCTTCTTCATCAAGGCTATCGCTGTTCTCCACAAAGACATCGGTAATATCGCAGGCAAGCGGGCTATCGACATAGATAGGGACATTCTTAATCATTCTTTCTTTAATCAGCAAGCCTAAATAATAGACAACCTCTTGGGTACGCTCAAGGGCAAAGGCAGGAATGATCACCTTACCTCCCCGCTCAAGGGTACGGTTGATAGTCATAGCTAATTGCATTTTGGCATCGGCAACCGGCTCATGGAGCCTACCGCCATAAGTACTTTCAATGACAAGATAATCAACATTTTCCACAATGTCCGGATTTTCTAAGAGCGGAATACCCTTACGCCCCAAATCAACCGCATAGGCTATTCTCATAGTTTGATCCTCACCGGAAACTTCAAAAACAGGCGTTGAGGAACCAAGGATATGCCCCGCGTCAAAAAACGCGCACGTAATATGCGCGGTAAGCTTAAACTTCTTCCTGTAGCTAAACGCCCGGATTTTCTTGAGCGATTTTCTAGCATCATCAATGGTATACAGCGGCTGGCGAAGCGGCAGGTTCCTTCTGGCATTGATTTTATTCACAAACCTGATATCTTCCTCCTGTATCTTCGCGCTGTCTAAAAGCATAAGCTTCAGGAGGTCTTTCGTCGGTTTAGTCACAAAAATCTTTCCCTGGAAGCCGTTTCTTACCACATTAGGAAGGTTTCCGCAGTGGTCAATATGGCTGTGGGAAACAACTAAGGCATCAACCAAAGAAGGATTAAAGCAGAACTGCGAATTCACTTTATAATATTCTTCACGATGGCCTTGAAACAAGCCGCAGTCAATAACGACCTTTTCTCCGTTAACTTCAAGCAAATGCATAGAACCGGTAACCGTACGTACCCCGCCGCAAAAAGTAAGTGTCGCCTTCATAGTGTTTTTACCCTGGCAATAAATTCTTGTATCAGTTCTTTATCTTTTTTACCCGGGGATAATTCCACCCCGCTTGAAACATCCACCCAATCCGGGCGCGCTGTTTTAACCGCGCAAACGATATTTCCTGAATCTAATCCTCCAGAAAGAAAAAAAGGCTTCTTGATCCGCGAACGAGTAAGTAACCCCCAGGCGAATTTTTTACCGGTACCCCCAAAAGAGTTTTTCTTAAAAGTATCAAATAAATAATAATCCGTGGAATAATCGCCGACGCGGCTAAGGCTTACGGCATCCTTAATCCGGAATGCCTTTATGGTCTTATACCCTCTAAACTTTTGGCAAAACCTAGGCGGCTCATCGCCATGAAACTGCAGGATATCCAAAGTACAAAGCTGAGCGATTCTCTTTACTGTTCTGCTGGTAGGATTGACAAAAACACCGATTTTCTTGATCTTCTTAGGAAGCTTAAAAATTATCTTTTTGGCCGCAGACGGCCTGATATAACGCGGGCTTTGAGGATAAAAGACAAAACCTAACGCGTCCGCCCCGGACTTTTGGGCGATAAGAGCGTCATCAAGATTCGTTATCCCACAAATTTTTACCTTGGTTTTCATTGAAAAATCCCCTTTTAAAACCCTGCCTTATGCTTGGTGGCCTCACGCAGGCGTTTCATGAAATCCCGCGTTTGATCCGCGATCTTTACAGTCATCTCCGTAGCCTCACTAACAACACCCATCTTACTCTAATTCTCTGCAATTTTACAGAGAAAATCATCATCATTCTTTCTTTTATATCTTTTGCCCTGCCTACGACAGGGATAGTTAGAACTTAATTTGATTCTGCGGCGCTTCCTGCATTTTACTCTCAATGGCCGCGGCATCAACTTTTATTTCATCGGGATTAACCTTTTCATATACTATTCTTTTAATCTCATTGAGAAGAATATCCGCTTCCTTGCTGGCCCGCTCTATCCTCTCTATGCCCGCCATGGCTTTCTTGATTGCATCCTTACATTCCAAAGGCAAGCCTTCTCTATTAAGAATATCCTCCAGCCTTTCGTTGGTTACCCCCGCGCCCAAAAGAGCGACATAATGCTTATTGCCAAGGTTATGGAAAATGTCTCTTAGTGAAAGTTTTTTCTGTTGCGGCATTACGTGAGCTCCTATGTTAATGCCAGGCATAGACAACTCGTATACCACTTGTTTATGCCTGGAATTATCTCCTTTCTCATCCTTATTTTACGGCTTGCTCTCCAAAAGGTAGCTTGAGGATTATCTCTGTCCCTTCAAATGGAATAACCCTGTAGAAAAACTTCCCTCCGGCACCTTCGAATATGTCTTTTAGCCCTATATGCCGTCTTCTTACATCAGCCGGCATGTCATCCAATGTCCTGCATTTTGCGCTTTTAATAGTAAAGGTTTTCCACTGTTGCCGGCCGATTACTTCTTCTTCGGCACACACAGTTACTGAAGAATTCTCAAGCCCAAGCCAGTTAAGAAACTCTCCGAATTTTTCCCTGAAATCGTCATGGGTCTTTGACTCCAGAAGGATTTTAATCAATCGTTTCATTCCGGAAAGATACTCTAAGGCATCCGCGTTTTGCGATTGCGCGATAATCTCCGCTTTTTGTGTCTCTCTGCCTATCTCTTTGAATATATTTCTATTTTCTTCCTTTGATTGACCTACTATTACCTTCACCTCATTGATAATCTTTTCTATTCCCTCTATGCGCTTCAGGCAGTCAGTAAGATTAGTTTTTAAGTTAAGGCCTGAGATGCTCTTTCTTAATACCATATTCAATGTCTTGAGCTGCCGGTTCCGCTTCTTCATTATAATGATTGTCCGCAGTAACTGCAATAAGCCCATTGGCTTCAGAACGTTTTCTGTGCTGGTATGTACAGACATTTTTCTTCGCCTCTTTTAAACTGTTACCTCTGTTTTATGGCTTAAGAATCTCCTGAACTGCTTCATACAGTTTCGGCAGAGGAGAAGGCTTGCCCAAGAAATAATCCGCCCCCAGTTTAGCCAGCTCATCGCGGGTAGATTGTTCTTTGTAGGCGCTGATTACCATAACCTTGATCTTGGGCATCTTTTCTTTTATCTCCTTCAGAATCTCCCTGCCGTCCATATCCGGCAGCCCTAAATCCAATAACACTAAATCCGGGTTCTCTCTGGGATATGCAGCAAGGCCGTCTTTGCCTGTCAAGGCCACGGCAGTCTCATAACCCCGCTTTTCCAAGAATGCCGTAATAGCTTCGCACGCCAATTCCTCATCTTCAACAATTAAAATCTTTGCCATATTAAACCTCTTTCTCCCCATTCTTCGGCACTGGTATCTGGATCAAAAACTCCGCCCCCTCCAAATGCCCTGTCTTTACCAATTTAACCGTCCCGCCGTATTCCTTGACCAGAAAGCGTATGGTATACAACCCTATTCCAGTGCCTCCGCTTAATTTGATTTCCTTGCGTTTATCACTGCTTGCTTTGGTTGTGTAATGCGGCGTAAAGAGCTTCTTGGCGATATCCACAGTCATGCCCATGCCGTTATCAACAAGATGAATGTTAACATTGCCTTTGGCACAGGTTATACTTACCGCAATCCGGCCTTTGTAGTTATTCAGTCCCAGTTCGGGATGAGATTTTATGTATTCTTTCATTTCCTGGATGCTGTCATAGGCATTGTTAAACATATTTACAAATATATTCTGCAGGCCAATGGCGCTGGCGAATACCGGAGGGACATCAGCAGCGATGTTGATACTGATGTCAATGTTCTGGAATTTATTTATCTGTATATAGAGCATCCTCAGCGTCTTATCCAGGGCTTCCTTCAGGCCAACCAGCGTATACTGCCTATCTCCTTCCTGGCGGCTGTAGCTGCGGATCTCGTCAATAATCTGGTCCCCATCGCTGGCGTTGGTTATGATCACATTGATGATTTTCTCAAAAGAGGCTTTGGCCTGGGGGTTATTCTTAAGGGTATCCATGATCGGATCGTTGTCTAAAATCGTATCCCCTGCGGTCATGATGTTGTTCAAGACATTCCCCAGTTGATGCCCTGTAGATGAGGCGAGATTGCCGATTTCCACTATCCGCGAGGCATCCGCGAGCTCCTTTTCCCTGTCCCTTAATTTGACCGTAAACAGCGCGTTCAGTATGGCCAGCGACGCCTGCCCGGAAAGAGCCAATAATACCTCAATATCTGCTTCAGAATATGGCCTGCCCGATGCCTTTTCCCCCAAGACTAAAAAACCCAGCAGTTCCTTATCCAGAAAGCTCGGGATCACCAACCGCGCGTTAAGCTGCCGCATCTGCGCGATAACTTCGGGGTAGTTAATCCCATTATGCGCCGTAGGGTTATCTGCGGGATAGGTATTCTTTGGCTTTACTTCAGCGGCAAGCCGCTGTACGTCCTCCAAGAGAAACTCCTTACGATGGGTAGTGATAAAGCGAATAAGCGCGTTATCCTGCGGTAAATCTACCGCGGCTATGCCTTCTCTGCCTTTTAAAACGTGAGCGGCCTTCGCTATACAGGCATTTGCCTCTTCATCGCTCGATATATCGCCCCGCAGGAGATCTCCATCGTTTTCACTAAGCGGTAGATGATAAGCTTGAGGAGTTTTTCAAGGCCGATATCCCTCATCCTTGCCAAGGCAGACGCGAAGCGCTTGAGGATGCCGTATTTCCTGAAGTCTTCGGCCAAAAGGCGGGCCTCGACTTGACGGCGCAGACGGGTATAGATAAACGGGCCGAGGGTGGCTAAAAACAGCATTAACCATGTAGCGTATTTCCATAAACCATATTTATAGCCCAATAAGAATGGTAATCCCAAGACAAATGCATAGACAAAGATAAAAATACCTACACGAGTAAAGGCTAGATTGATATCGAGAAGACGATATTTAACAATAGCTATAGCTACCATAACTATGTATACTGTAACTAAACAATTACCGACTGGCGGGATAGGTATATTATATACCAGAAAAAAGTTTGTAATACCTCCCATGAATCCAATCAAGGTACCAATGAGAATATATTTAATTTGATTTGCTCTTACACCTGTTTCTGATTTAAACCCTTTAAACATTAAATAATGGCTATATAAAGTAAAACTTGCAAACATTGCTAAAAAAGGATGGTACATAGGACCAAAATCTTCAAAATACTCAAAAAAAAGTTTCTTGGATACCCCTGTAATAAATAGCGGAGTGAAATCAGAGAAAAGAAAAATAAAACTCGCAATATAACCTAACAAAATTAGTGATTTTTTCTTATCATAGATACATAAGAAAATACAAACAAAATGGAAAAAAGTCGTGGGAATAAAAATGGCTCCCGCCATAAGAGCCCTATGGAAGAATAAAGCAGATGCCTTATTCAGTATAGCAAATGCTAAGAAATGATTTATAGCCCAAAACCCAACAGCAAAGGAAAAAAAACTAAAACTTCTATTGAGTCTCGACCGTGGGTTTCTTGAAAGAATAAAGAAACAAAGACAAAGACTAGTCAAGGCATTTATTAAACTGCTTATAGTAAAATAATTTAAAAGCATTAATAAATTTCCCCTCTTAGATTAAGTAAGCACAAAATATGCCTGACCGGCAAAATCATATCTTTTCTCTTCAATCAAACTGTATCCTGCTTTTTTAAAGACACCTCTCCACTCTTCGACTGTTAAAAGCCCTTGCTCAGATAATGCATGGAATAAATGATGTTCAGCAATAGAAGATGGATGCTTCCTAAGCAAGGAAGGAGCAAACCTAGAAAGCTCACACACAATTAAATATTTATTGGGAAAACTTCTTTTTATTTTTTTTAATAAATCAATAACTATATCCTGGCCTCTTGACAAAAACTCGTGCAAAACAAACATGCTACTAATCACATCTATGTTTTCTGAGGTACTTTTTAGTTGCTCAATATCAAAGATATCCCCTGCTTTAACATGCACTCTGTGGTTTAAAGATTTTTCATTAATCAAGCCCTCTGCATAGCTAATAGCTTCTTTTGAAATATCAATACCATAGCCCGTCAAATTAGAGTCTTCACATATCTGTAACAAAAATTCTGCGCTTCCGCACCCAATATCTAGAATCGACTTAAAATTGCGCTTCCTAATTATATCCTTAACTATTGGAATAGGGATAAATTGACTGACCTCTGCAGTTGCCTTAGCGACATATTTATTGCGTCGAAAGACATCAACATTATACTTCTTATCATTTCTTAAAAGTGAGTCCAAATTCTCAAATAAGGGCGCATACGCATAAATAAAATCGAAAGTTCCTACACTAAATTTCAGCAAACTCTTGCCCTTTGCACCCAAGATGTAGTTTCTTTCTCTTTTGTTAAGGATCCGCAAAACAAAAAGATAATCACAAATAGCAGTCAGTATTTTATCGTTGATATTTCTATTCGCAGAAAATATATCCAAATTTACAGTCTTCTTTTTTGATAATTCATCAAAAAATCCAACATTAAATAAAGCACAAAGACAATAACTTGTCATAAAGTTTCGAGCATAAGTAAGCGTACTATCATGAAATTTCTTTATTTTTATAAGTTGTAATATGCCTGTCTTCTGGATCAAATCAAATATCTGCCTGAGATTCATTTCTTTTTGCTCCAAAGCAATAAAATAGCAGGAACCTGTTTCTTATATAAAAGATACTGTTCCCCAAATTTTCTAATTAATTCTGATTCTTCTGTTACTATTCTCTGCCATAATAAAGGCGCTTGAATTAAGAAAATAAAAATAATTGTCCTGAATGAATTGATGAACAACGCAATTCCGCAAAGCTCTAACATGACGCTTAAATAATAGGGATGCCGTATAAATTTATATGGCCCTTTAGTTATAAGGGCGCTTATATTTTCCGCATCTATATGGCTCATCCATTTTTGTCCGTTAATGCGAAATATTCTAACAGCTTGATATCGTAAAAGAATACCGGATGCAAGAGCAAAGACTCCTACTATTGAAATAATATAATTCAACGTTTTATGGGTCGTTAAAGAAAATTCAACCACAGAAGCGAAAAAGAGGACTATGTAGGTTAGAAATGGAATAAATGTTAGCCATACTAATCGCGTAGTTCTAATTGCATATGGAACCGTAAATGCAAATATAGATCTCTCAATAGCATAAAAACCTAAAAATAAATATATAGCTAAAAGCTGCTCAAAATTTATCTGCGTCATCTCAAAAAAATCTCCAGACTATGATTTTAATATACTCAGATAAAAATAATTATTACCCTCCGAAACATGCTCGAATTTTATTTCAGCCACATTACTGAGGCTCCTAGTTAAAGCCAGAATTTCCTCTTTAGTTCTATACAGCATAACCCACTCCCCAAGCATTTCATAATACGCTCTATGGCTACAAAATTCGGAAGAAGCGTTACAAATAATCAAAAAACTATCTTTGTTCAATAATAGATATAACTGTTTTATAAGCCTAGAAGCAACATGATCCTTTAAATAATCAAATATACCGCCGGCATATATTAAATCTTGATTCATTAACTCATTGGTCAACTTCCTATTCTTTAAGATATCAACCATATTGTAATTTAAGAAATTAATGCCTACAATCGACACTTTATTGCTATACTCAGATTTTATTTCGCTTCTAATATATTCGCTCGCCCTTCTGTCAGAGTCTAAACAATGAAACATTACTTTTTTTCTAATCTTGCCCTCTTTTAATAACTCCAATAACTCACGCGATGGGCCACTCCCCACACTTAGAATCCTAACGTTTTCTTTCTGATTTATTTTCTCTAAAATCTTTTTTTTAAAGAATTCTTTTCTAGTTATATTAGAACCTGAGAATGGTATGTTGCACGTATAGTTATTTATAAGTTTTTCGTAGGGAGAATCCCCCAAATAATTACCTTTATGATAGTCATATATATAATTCATTGTTACAAAATCTCCAGAATATCCTAAAGGCTTTTGACGTATATACCTGTTAATTTCTATTGGATCTATTAAAAGGGGATCAAGATTTTTTTGATAATAACGTTTATGCAATTTATACGCATCCTTATCAAAACCTTTAACTATTTCCCATGTCGTATGAAAATAAAAATCTAACCTCTTAAATATTCCCGTTTTCTCAGATTCAATAAAACTGACCTCATCCTTTTCACTTGGTCCTTTGGCATCAAAGTGGTTAAACTTGTTTTTTATTGATGTAAGATAATCTCTAAATTCCGCGGTTACTTTGACAAACCTCTCATCCAATAGTTTTGATCTTTCCAATACTCTTCCTAGAATATTTATATCTTTTTCTTTTAATCTTACGAAACAAGCTCCATAAGTAAATTTACCATCGCTGACCAAATGCTTATTCCAAATCACCTTAAACTCTGTATCTATCGATTCCTCCGGGGATAATTCAATTTTGGCTTGGGCTTTTGATAATAAGAGGGGTTTATCAAAAACAAGTCTTAATCCGGTCTCGCTTAAATCTACAGTCTTACCTAAAAATTCTGGCGTTATATGAATCGGAAATGTGGCATTAATCCGTGGAAACTGTCTGTTTTCTGTTGTAAGTTTACCCATTAAATTAACCCTCTCTATAACTCAAAAGCCGAAGGGGTATCCTCCGGCTCAGGCATTTATCTAAAGTCTTAAGTACTTTTTGCGTTTTAATCCGCTTCTCAACGCTACATTTGGCTCTATATTCATCCATAGAGTATATATTACCCACATCCTGCCTTTACGCCGCTGGTTAATCTTTTGGAATATAGTAATGCCCAAATCTGTGATAGGAATGATACCATTTTTTAGACAAAACCGCCTTATTTCCTTTTCTTCTCAGCCGGCTGCTTCTTACCTGAACCGTTAGAAACCTCTTTCTTCTTACCGCTTACTCTGTGTTTTCTCACAGGGCTTGCGCTGCTTTTTACAGGCTTTTTTGCTGCTGGCTTCTTTTTTAAAACCGCGGCTTTCTTTGGCTCTTTGCCTTCGGTTAGCTCTTTAATCTTCAGCTTAATATCTTCTGCCTTCATAAAGGCACTGCCTATTAAAAGGGCGTTCACATTAAGCTTTCTATAGGCTAAATATTCACGGTGGGTCTTTATTCCTGACTCCGAGATAATAACCTTGTCCTTTGGAATATGCGCAACTAAAGAAGCGGCTATTTTAGGATCTACTTCCAAGGTATGAAGGTTTCGGTTATTGATACCGATAATCTCCGCGCCCTCGGCTAAGGCGTAGCGCAATTCTTCTTCATTGCCTACTTCAACCAAACAATCTAATTCTAACCTTTTAGCTAAGGCGAGAAATTCAGAAAGTTTTCCGTCTTGCAGGATTTCAGCGATTAAAAGCACCGCGTCAGCGCCAAAAAATTTTGATTCATATAATTGATACGGTTCATAAATAAAATCTTTTCGTAAAATAGGGATATCAACAATCTTGCGGACCTGCTTAAGATAGGCAAGTTTTCCCTGGAAATACTTTTCTTCCGTAAGAACTGATACCGCGCTCGCTCCCGCGTTTTGATAGAGGCGGGATATCTGAATAGGATCAAAATGCTCCCGCAAGAGCCCCTCAGACGGCGATGCCTTTTTAATCTCAGCTATAATGTGTAATTTCCCGGGGGTACTTATTGCCTGTTTAAAGGGACGGTAGATGCGCGGCTCTTCTAACCTTATCCGTAATTCTTCTTCAGGATAAACCCGCTTTGCTTCTTTAATCACCCTTTGCTTTTCTAATAAAACTTCTTTTAAGAAATCGTTAGCCATCTTTTTACTTGTTTGTAATCTCTTTTAGCTCTTCTAACTTTCTTAATGCCCTACCGGAATCTATTGATTCTTTCGCGCGCTCAATTCCCTCTTTGATTGACCTTGCCTTATCTGCCACATAAATAGCGCACCCGGAATTAAAAAGCACAATATCCCTTTTGGCCCCCTTCTCTCCCTGCAAGATGCTTGCGGCAATCCGGGCGTTGTCCTCTGAGTTACCGCCTTCTAAATCCTTAAGGCGCGCCTTTTTAATTTTAAAATCACCGGGACTCATCGTATAACAACGCACCGTTCCTTTTTTAAGTTCGCAGACATGGGTTGAGGTAGTGGTAGTAATCTCATCAAGGCCGTCATCGCCGTGTACTACCATCGCGTGTTTTACCCCTACATTACCCAAAACCTTTGCTACGACTCGTAAAAGAGCAGGATCATATACTCCCAAGAGCTGATGTGTGGCAAACGCGGGATTTGTCAATGGGCCAAGAACATTAAAAATAGTGCGTATCCCCAATTCTTTGCGTACCGGGGCAACATTTTTCATTGCCGGATGTAACGTCTGGGCAAAAAGAAATCCTATGCCTATTTTCTTTAGGCATGCTTCAACCTTTTGTTCATCGATATTGATATTTACCCCTAAAGCCTCTAAAAGATCAGCGCTTCCCGAGCGGCTGGATATAGCGCGATTACCGTGTTTGGCAACCACTACCCCGCTTCCTGCCGCCACAAAGGCCGAGACAGTTGAAATATTAAAGGTGTGCATACGGTCTGCCCCTGTGCCGCAGGTATCGAGTATCACATCTTCATCAATGGTTATCTTCTTAACGAATTCCCTCATAGCAATAGCCGCGCCGGTAATTTCATCGACTGTTTCGCCTTTCATGCGTAAAGCCGTTAAGAATGCGGCTATCTGCGCGGGGCTTGTTTGGCCGCGCATTATCTCCTCTACCGCCTCTTTCATCTGATTCCGCGTGAGGTTCTTTCTTTCGACTAGTTGAGCAATTGCTTCCTTAATCATTTTCCACTCGCTTGGGAGAGTACAAAATACAGAGTACACCTGCCTGCCGGCAGGGAAACCAGATTATTGCCAAACAACGCTGTTTTGATTACTTTAATTAATTTTCAAAAAGTTCTTCAGGATATCTTTGCCCACCTTCGTCAAGATTGACTCAGGATGAAACTGAACCCCATACAAAGGGTACCTTGTGTGCTGTAAACCCATGACTTCATTTTCCTTGGTCCATGCGGTTATTTCAAGGGCATCAGGGAAGGTTTTCTTTTCTACCAGTAACGAATGATACCTCGTTGCCTCAAATGGATTAGGAATACCTTTAAAAATTCCTTTGGCGTTATGATAAATGCTGGATGTTTTCCCGTGCATAAGCCTTTTGGCCTGGATAATCTTTCCCCCATAGACTTCCCCGATACACTGATGGCCAAGACATACCCCTAAGATAGGAATCTTCCCGGAAAATTCACGAATGACCTCTTTCGATATCCCCGCGTCACTAGGCGTTCCGGGCCCGGGAGATATCACAATTCTTTTCGGTTTGAGCCTTTTAATCTGCGCAATAGAAATCTTATCATTGCGAAAGACCTTAAGGCTTTCACCCAACTCACCCAGATACTGGACTAAGTTATAGGTAAAGGAATCATAGTTATCAATCATTAAAATCATATTCTTTACAACCCCTCCCCTGCAAAAACGCCACGAATGGCCTTAACGGTTTTCGCAGCGAATGTCGATTTTAGCCAAAGCAGCTTTCGGATTTGAGGGAATCCCGATGTTCCGACGCTAGTCGGAACAATATCGGGACGGCGAGGATGTGTGAGCCCCGACGAGGCCGTCGGGGCGAGTTCCGCAGCCGCCGAAAATTCGAAAGATCTTTGGCGGCTCCGCCTACGGCGGAGCAAAATCGGCCTGAGCGAGAAAACCGTTGAGGTCATTCTTTCTCCCTCCAAATCCGAGCCCCTAACTTTTGAAATTTCAGCTCTAGGTTTTCATAGCCGCGGTCAAGATGGTAGATACGAGAAACCTCGCTGCGCCCTTTGGCTACAAGGCTGGCTAAAACAAGCGCTGCCGACGCGCGTAAATCTGAAGCCATTACCGGAGCTCCCGATAATGATTTCTTTCCTGAAATAATCGCGTGCGGGCCTTCACGCATAATATTGGCGCCCATACGATGAAGCTCCGCCACATGCATAAACCTGTCAGGATAAATCTTCTCGGTAATCACGCTGATACCCGGAGTAACGCTCATTAATGACATGACCTGAGCCTGCATATCGGTAGGAAATCCAGGATATGGCAAGGTGGTAAAATTAACCGGCTTTAAGGTCTTCCGCGGCTTTATTCTTAAGCCACCGTCGGCATCTTCAATCTTTACTCCTGATTCATTAAGTTTATCTAACAATGCTCCTAAATGTTCTTTAAAAGCTCCTTTAATGACACAATCGCCCTGAGTAATCGCCGCGGCCAAGACAAGTGTCCCTGCCTCAATACGATCAGGGATAACATGATAATCCGTTCCATGCAAATGCCTTACTCCTTCTATCTCAATGCAAGGGGTGCCGTGGCCTTTGATTTTAGCGCCCATTTTATTTAAAAAATTGGCCAAATCCACCACTTCCGGTTCACAAGCCGCGGATTCAATGACTGTCTTGCCTTTGGCCAATACTGCTGCCATCATCACATTATCAGTTGCCAGAACCGATGAGCCAAACCCCCCGCCCAAATACATAGACGCGCCCCGGAGTTCTTTTGCCTCAACTACGATATAACCGCCCTGCACCTCTACCTTAGCCCCCAGCGCCATAATACCTTTTAAATGTAAATCAACAGGCCTTAATCCGATAATGCATCCGCCGGGAAGCGATACTTTTGCCTTCCGTAACCGTCCTAAAAGAGGCCCAAGAACGCAAAATGACGCGCGCATGGTAGAAACTAATTTATAATCGGCAGTATGGCTCTTTAATGATTTTGCCTCAACCGTTACCTCCCCATTTGAAAATTCCGCCTGCGCCCCAAGAGAACGCAAAATCTTTATCATGGTATTCACATCCCTTAAATTAGGGACATTCTTGATGCGGCAGCGCTCATTAGTCAAAAGGCAGGCGGCTAAAAGCGGTAACACCGAATTTTTCGCGCCGCTGACTGTTACAGTACCTTTTAAACTTATTCCACCTTCAATCACTAATTTATCCATATCCTAAAACCATAACCCTTTCTATAGCGCTATAATCGTTTATCACTTCACTAAGGCGTAACGCGCTCTGGCTGGCAATAATCTTCTCAATACTTTTTCTTTGCCCAAAGCCTATTTCCAAAAAAAGCAGGCCGCCTTTTCTCAAAAATCGCGCGGACTCCGCAATCAGCCTACGATAAAAATCCAATCCATCACTGCCTCCATCCAAAGCAACACGTGGCTCAAAGCGTACCTCGGGTTGCAACTGCGCGATATCGTGAGAACACACATAAGGAGGATTTGATATGATTATATCATACCTTCCTAAGCGATTATTAGCATTATTTTCATTAAAAACAAAAAATAAATCACTCTGAATAAAATTTATTCTTTCATCCACGCAATTCTTAACGGCGTTTTCCTTGGCCAAAGCCAAGGCCTCAGGCGAAACATCAAGCGCGTCAATCCGAACCCTCGGTAAAGACTTAGCCACGCTCACCGCAATGCATCCAGAGCCAGTGCCAATATCCAATATTCGCCGTCTGTCGTCCGTCGTCCGTCGCCCGCCACACAGCTCTGGCGGGCGTCCGCCAACGTTTTGTGGCGGACGTCTGTCATCCTTCATCCTTCGGATAACAGCCTCCACCAACAATTCCGTTTCCGGGCGAGGAATAAGAACCCTTTTATCTACCTTAAACACCAGCCCAAAAAACTCCACTTCGCCCAAAATATACTGCAAAGGCATCCCTTGAGAGCGCAAAGATAGAGCCTCAAACAGCCTTTTCTCCTGCTCATTATTTAAAGTCCAATCTTCGCTATACAGCGCGCTTCTTGAGCAATGAAGTATTGAAGTAAGCAAAATCTCTTTTTCAGTCATATTTTAAAAGTCACCAGTTATTTGATTTGATGATGGTTGCCATTACGGGCCGGATAACGCAGAAATCAACGGCTGTGCCCTTGATAACGGACGGCTGGCGCAGTCCGCTGGAGTGAGTTGTTAGGGGATTAATTAAGATGAAGAATTTTATTCGCTTCTTCCATGGAAACGGTTTTATCACTTCTTCCTTTTGCTTTTGCCGCCCGCAAGGCCCTTAAATCTTCATAGTCATCTAGTATTTCTTGAACCTTTAGGAATTCACCATAGGGCAGGATAGCAAATTCTTTTCTTCCGTTTCTTTTTAGGATTTGTGCGTGGATAGTCATTGTAGAACCTCCTTAATCATAGGCTTCTTTTCTGTGCCGTATTCTATAAATAATAATTTTGTCACCTTCAGTTTCACCAACCCGTAGGCGGTATTCAGGTGTAAAATTTGTTAAGCGTTTAACATCACCCTGTAGGTTGTTTGATAGTGACTCAATCTTTGAAAAAATAATTTGTGCCATTTTCTTATCTATGTGCCGGGAATCTTTAATTGCCCGAGGTTTTAATTCTACCTTGTATTTCATATGACAATTTTATCATAGTATACGACTTATGGGAATAATTTTATTCTGGGTGTTTATATTGACATATTACTAAATAATTTACCGTAGAGCGACTCGTGATTACAAAATCTTTTCCAAGAACTAAGTCCAAGAACTAAGGGACGTTGTTAATTTGTCAATTTATCCTGCCCTTCCTTAAATTCTGCCCCTTTGGCGATATTATTACAGACGGCCTGATTGTACAAATTGCCAAAATATATCAATAAGTTTACAAGTTAACAACGTCCCCTCATTCTCTTATATTGTTTTATTCTGACCGCCGAAGCTCAGCCGCGTGCTGCGAGCGTAGCGAGTGGCACGTCGGCTGGAGCGCCTTGTTGGGCAAAGCTCACTCTGACCATTGCGGATTCCAGACAACCTCCCAGAGATGACCATCTGGGTCTTGGAAGTAACCCGAGTAGCCGCCCCAGAACGTCTCATGCGCGGCCTTGACGATGACAGCACCCGCTGCCCTTGCTTTTTCCATTACAGCATCAACTTCCGCTTTTGATGTGACGTTATGGCCGAGTGTCATTTCGGTGGGACTGGTTGAGCTTACTACAAGCCCAGTGTCATGCCCGATGCTCTTGCGAGGCCACAAAGCCAGACGTAAGCCGGGCTGAAGTTGAATGAACACAACAGCCCCATGCTCAAACTCTTTGCCAATGATGCCGTCCGTGGGAAAGCCCAAACCCTCACGATAGAAGCGAAGTGCCGCTTCAAGGTCGTTGACGCCGATAGTGATGACTGTGATATGTGGCTTCATGTGCTTTGCTTTTCCTTAGGCCCAACGTATGAAATTCGGCGGCGGCACGGAGTGCCGTCCGCTGCGATGCTTGGTTAGGTGGCTACGCACCCGCCCAATCCAAGAAGATGGAAATAATTTGCGTGAGTCTCGAAGGGTCGCCAGAACCATCAAACCGATCGTCTTTGATAAAGCAGTGTAACCAAGATTCTTTTGCAGGATGCCCACCAATGCCAATACCATCAGAAATTTCTAAGAATTTCTTTGATTCCAGACCGGTTCCCTTTAAATTAATCTTCAACCACCAGCCCGGATTGTCGCATGATTCCAGCGTTATACCTTGGTCATGTTCCCACCGACCATCGCAGCATGAAACGTACCAGTTCTTTAATCTTTCAAGTTCATTCATAGTGGCCACCTAACAGTGGAAATCTGCGGTGCCGGACGTAGTTTACCGACATCCGCTGGATTAAGTTGTTAGAATAATTCTTTGATTAAATCACTTTTATCTATTTTGAAATGGATAGCGATATCGCTTAAAATACTGCTTAATGTTCCGATTTTAAGGTATTTGTGCGCGGGGATAGTGATGTGGTGTTCGCCGTGCAGAGCAGTGGTAAGCCGTATATGACTGCCGGTTTGTCGCGTAATTGCGTAGTCGTATTTTTTGAGAAGTTTAGCGAGTTCTTCTCCGCTGATTTCCCTGGGAAGTTTCATATCGCCATTACTTCGTCTTTTACCATGTGGAGACGCGCGATATGAGGGATGGTCTTTTCGTCAAAGTGGCATTTTACCGCATCTTTGATATTTTCTTTTAGCTCGTCCAAAGTTTCACCTTCGGTATAGATAGAGCAACCTAGAGCCTTAGCGGTGTAGCCGCCTTCGTCTGAACTTTCAATGATAAATATAATTTCACTCATCGTTATTCACCTCTATTTAAGTATAGCATAGTTTTATTTATTTTTCTAATTTTATATTAGTTCTAACGTTTGAACTGAGTGACAGCCGCCCGCGGGGCGGCTGTTCGCTCCAGTGAATGGTTAGCTGCTCGATTTGAAAACCAATACATAAGCAAAGGATCCATCCTCTGGATCTGGAAACCGCTTCAAGTAAGCCATAGTCTCACTCCAATTGCGTAATGCGTAATCCAGCCAGAGCTCGTCTTCGCGTCTGTCGCTGTGCCAACTCGACGACTCATGCTCAAATCGACGCTCACGCTTTTGCAGCACATCCCCACCGAGAATGGCAACCGAACTACCGTCGAGTGCAGAGACAACCTGAAGTGCGTCGGCGCGAGTCCAAGCGACCTCACCCCACTCCAAAGGAATAGAGTTCGCTAACAGGCTCGCCGGAATCTCTTTTGGAAGCGTAGCAGCCATATAGCTAACAATTAATATACGAATTCGTTTTTTATAGTTTTCTGTACTACCATAAATGGGGACGCCCTTCAGGGCTAAGGGACGTTGTTAATTTGTCAATTTAACCTGCTCCCCCTCTAAATTCTTCCCCGTTGGCGATATTATTACAACAATAGGGGTCACCCATTGAGATACCCGTCAAGAGAAAAAACACTCCTCCTGATAAAAATAAGACGGCCCCTTAAAATTATTATTTTATAAAACC